>Ga0041059_1000085_pt1 | contig 50078 bp, 44 predicted proteins | sample AraColnosormetaG_FD_56232 | JGI IMG/M metagenome (GOLD analysis project Ga0041059, IMG submission 56232) | Arabidopsis roots microbial communities from North Carolina, USA - Col MF nosort | ecosystem: Host-associated > Plants > Roots > Unclassified | place: USA: North Carolina | collected...
GATTTGTGATTCAAATAACTCGGTTTTTTTTTTTTTTTATGTAGAAGCTGATATAATATGCACACTCAGACTCTGTGGTTGCATAATGATATACCAACTTCTCCCATTAGGTAGCTAGACAGTATACCAAGATGTGAATTCATAGGAATAGTAATCATTATGATTTTTCTATGTAAGTGGTTAGTTTTTGAAGCTGAATTGTCTTGTTCTTCTTTCCATTGCCTCCATGGGTGTCGTCCCATATGAGTCGGTTTCAGCTTCTTTTGAGAGTAATAATCACAGATTTATTTTCATGAGCCTGGCCTTGTTTTGTTATTTCATTTTGCTATATTATGTGGATTTTTACAATGGGCATGTGAACTAACTATAGAGTGTTTACAGACCTGAACTATACAAGTCTAGGGTGTTGGAGCTTAATGCAAGTGATGACAGAGGTATTAATGTTGTTCGGACTAAGATCAAGGATTTTGCTGCTGTTGCTGTTGGGTCTAATCATCGTCAAAGGTGTCGTACTTTTTATTAAGTTTTTTTTTTTTTTGGGGTCATTTTCTCGTTTCTGCATTTCATCTAAGACCTTCGATTTGATACTTCAGTGGTTATCCTTGCCCATCGTTTAAGATCATCATCCTAGATGAGGCTGATTCGATGACAGAAGATGCTCAGGTACGTTGAACATCTATTATTCACTACCGCATTTGTACGTTTGATATGTGTTTACCATGAGCTATTTTATTGACTGTCCAGAATGCCTTGAGGCGCACAATGGAAACTTACTCCAAAGTCACCAGATTCTTTTTCATATGTAATTACATCAGCAGGTAATTCTGTCACAACAGCCTTTTATTTTTTTTCCTTCTGTTCTCATTTGTTCTCCAATTTTCTCTCTGGTTATTGAAAATGATTGCTTTTTCGTTTATACTTTTGTTATATTTTGGAACATGCTCATAGTGAGCTACTTGCTGAACTATGAACCTACTGATTTTGATCACCCTTACAAACTTTGATCTCTTGTTCTGTAGGATCATAGAGCCCCTTGCTTCCAGGTGTGCGAAGTTCAGGTTTAAACCACTTTCCGAAGAAGTCATGAGTAACCGTATATTGCATATTTGTAATGAAGAAGGTCTCAGCCTTGATGGAGAGGTATGAGCAAATGCTTCAATGTTTTCCGTATTATTTTAGTTTTGTGAAAGCTGATTATTGTAGCCGTTTCCTATTCAGGCTCTTTCAACTTTGAGCTCCATATCACAAGGTGATCTCCGTAGGGCCATCACATATCTGCAGGTAAGATAAAACTATCTGAAATATTTGTTACTAGACGAAATCGACCATAGAAATGTGAAACACTCTTTCTACCTGAATATTGCAGAGTGCTACTCGGTTGTTTGGATCAACAATAACTTCTACAGATTTACTCAATGTGTCTGGGGTAAGGATGAAGTTAACCCAATATTTGCATAAGTGTATGGTAGGTTCAGCCATGTCAGACTTGCTGATGTTTAATATGGATGTCTAACGAATCTATCAGGTAGTTCCTCTAGAGGTAGTCAATAAACTTTTTACTGCATGCAAAAGTGGTGATTTCGATATTGCAAACAAGGAAGTGGATAACATAGTTGCAGAAGGATATCCTGCATCTCAAATCATCAATCAGGTTTTCTATTTTCCTCTCTTATTTTTACCCCATTTAAGTCATGCAACTGTGGCTATAACCCCTTCTATACAACACTCTTTCAGCTATTCGATATAGTTGCGGAGGCTGACAGTGACATAACAGACATGCAAAAGGCTAAGATCTGCAAATGTTTAGCTGAAACTGATAAGGTAAGACTTTCCCGTACTAATTTTCCTTACTTGTGTCTCTTTTAGAGCCTCAAGTGAGATCAATTACCAACATCTTGACTCAATTATATTACGGGTTTTGAGTGAAGTTCACATCTTAGATTTTTGCCATTTGAATCTGTAGATATGTTGCAATCTTGCTAAGGATGTCTCTGTTACCTCTAGTGATAATAAAATATCTCACATCTTTTATTTTTAATGTATCCAGCGACTTGTAGACGGGGCGGATGAGTACTTGCAGCTTCTGGATGTGGCAAGCAGTACAATTTGTGCCCTCTCAGAAATGGCTCAAGACTTCTAATGCAAATTCTGCTTGAATTGGACCTGTGCCTTAAGACTTATGAGACTATCATAGTGTAGGTTTTGATAAAAAGTTGGAGCGTTATGACGTTTTACTGGTTACTTATCTGTTATTGTTTTAAGAAAAACTATTAGATATATTTATTGCATCATTACTTAAGTCTATTTGTTTTGTGGGTAAGATCATTAAATATCATTACAATGTGAAATACATGATCGAATCAAAATAATTAACATCTCTTATAACCAACAAAATCATGACCAGATAGCTTGATGGACATTGCTTCTGTTGTAAGAATTAGTGAATCCCTTTATCTATATCCAATATTGACACCGTAAAAGGAGTAATGTGTTTCTTTACTAGTTGGATATATATACAGTGTAGATCCCAAAATGTAAATATAAAAATAAAAAATATAGTAGATTTATATAATTATATTTTTCTATTTATTACCTCTAATAATCAAAATAGTAAAATCCTACGAAAATGTAATAAAATACAAGAGGATTAATATACATATCCACATAAAAGGAAGATTCGGATACACATCCAAACTATAGAAAACATTAGTAATGCCATAAATAAATAAAAATGCTGTCAAGACACAAAATTCGTTGAATGTTATAGTCTTCACATAAAACTGTCATAAATCTGGATACGTTCTAAAAATAATTGATCTAATCTAAATCTATAAGTAGTTTCTTATTAGTAGAATCCTTATGAATCTTAATTTGATCAAGACAGAAACGCTTTTGTTTACTTTTACCTAATGGTCGATGGTGACGATTCTTTCAAGAGACCCGGAGCTGTGCCTTTTAAGTGGGAGATCCGACCCGGTGTACCTAAAACCCGACCCGGTGATGATGATCCAGCTCTTCTTCAACCACCTCCTCCTAACAAACTTCCTCCTCTCAAATTAAAATCAACTCCGCCGTCGAATTCGCCATCTCCGTCGTCTTCTTCTTCTTTCTTCTCTGAATCCAGAAGCCGACCAGTCTCTCCCTTCGCTCCTCCTCCGTCTTTCAAGCTGAAATCGCCTTCAGATTCCGACTCCAACTGTTCAGCATCTCCGACTCCATATTTCCGATCTTCTTCTCCTCGTGCCGGTGGCTCATTGCCTCGGTGTTTTTTTCCCAAGTCATTATTTGGGTTGAAAAAGAGTAAGAGCGGCGATTTAAAAAAGACCGGTCAGCAGGAACCATCATCAACAACATCGGAGTCTGACAATTTCTATGAATCGGGAACAACGCTTTCTCCGTCGGAAGAAGATTCTAGCCAGGGATCGCCGGTATCTTCGAGGTGGAGTTCGCCGAAATCGTCCTTCTCTTCTCGCCGTGGTTCGCCGCTAAAACGGACTGATTCGGATTTAAGCTCTTATGAGAAAAAAACCATGTTAATGATAGCTCGTTCCCGCCTTGGTTAAATGGTTAGGCTTAAAAAAAAAAAAACATCTTAGAGATTAATCAAATAAAAATGATTTTGAGTTTTTCATTGCGACAAGAACGAATATGTTACATGTAGATTTGTAATGAAATTGTCTATATATTATCGTCAAAATGAATCGAGTTAAAAGACCCCTAATGTTTGAAGAGTAGAGAAATGGTTGTGGGAAAGAGAGACATTAAGATTGGTGACTGTTTTAATTCACAATGATGATGATGATGGTTTGATACTACAAGACACTAACTTGGAACAAGACTACGGTCTCAAAGCCAAATAACTTATCTTTAAAAATAACAAGGTGAAATAAATATGGATACTGATAAGCTAAATAAGCTAGAGAAAGATGGATCTTAGTTTAAGCCTAAGCCGGACCCTGAGCCTGAACCTGTGGAAGACCTAACCATCGGGTGACTAAACGAAGGCTGGTTGATCGATGCTGCTCCAGCTGCTGCAGGGTTATTTAGTTGGTTGTTGCCAAACATGACGTTTGGTGAAGCTGTTGATCCTGCATTGGTCTGTATTGCATTGAGAGGTAATCTCGGGCCAAACGAGAAAGCTTGCTGTTGTTGTTGTTGTTGTTGTTGTTGTTGTTGTTGTTGTCGTGCCATGAAATGCATCTGTGCTTGAACTTGCGGGTTGTTGCTGAATCCTGGGATTATGCTTGGTTGAGAAGTTGCGGAAGCTTGTTGTTGCTGATGTTGCTGATGCATGAGAGAATTGATGTTGTTACCACCTGTGGATAGAGACATGCCTTGGAGATTATTAGTCTGTGGAGAGATTCCTCCAGGAGATCCAAATCTTGCTGAGAGCATACGAGCCCGTTCTGCAGAAAATCTCTGACGGGTTTTCTCTACTTGTTCGCATTCTTTCATCAACAGTGTTTCAATTTCTGCGAACTGCTTTAATTTCAGCTCCATCCTCTTCAGCTGCGGTTTTTACTCAGATCAGCAATAAACACTATACAACAAAATAAATCAACTACCTACAGTAATTCTCATCAGCAACTGGTTCTGCTATTTTACCTGGTGATTAACGATATTAGCAGAAAGTCTCTGGATTTCGCGTTCCTCATGATCAGCAAACAATTTTGCTTTTGTTGCTGCAGCTGATAGACCGGCTCTAAATGCTGCCATAACCTTATCCTGTGGCAGTGGAGTCTGCGCTTCTGCTCCGTTTTGGCTTGATGTTTTGTGTGCTCCTGAGTTTTTTTTACAATTAAAGCATGTTGGTGTCGCAGATTAGGTTAAAACAAAAGAGCAAAGAATCACTGTAAAGAGAACAATCAAATAACTTCCTTACCATCTTGCTGTTGATTTTCTCCATCAAGCAAGCTGGCTTCTTTCCCTTGCATTCCCTCAGATTTCATCCTAGATCAAGAAGTTTCAGAATAGTCCATAGTATTATTAAACTGAATCACACTACAGAGAATTTATATTGGATAGAGACTATATAATACACTAACCTATCGTCCTCAGATAAAACCGAGAGGGATTCATGGGCACAGGACGCAGCAACTCGAGGTCCAACAGCTGATGCCAAAAATGCAACCTAAAATATTTTGGTATCAGGATCCTCATATCTCCAAACTTATGTGCAATACAGGACCATTCTCCACTCAAAATATGCATACAATTGAGCTCTCAGATATAATCGATTCATGGATCAGAGATATCTCTAACTGGTGAGATCATAAGGATAATAAGAAGCGCATATGAAATCTGCATCGGAAAAAAGTTCACAAACCAATGCCATAACCGGATTCGGAGACTTCACAAATGGAAGCTTGATCTCAGTGTCAGAACCTTGCTCGGAATATCCTGCAGACGCAAGCGGACAATTAGTATGGCATGTCAAAGGAAATAACTATGGAAAGTAATTCATTGCTACAAATTGAATAAAACAAAATCACCAGGTAAATCCCCATTTGAATCTGTTCCTTTGTGGTCATATCCATTTGTAGGGTTTTCCGTATTAGTTACACCAGAAACCTCAACATTATCTAATAGACCATCCTCCACAGGTAATCGAAGAAAATGAAGAATGCATTGAGCTTTTGACTTGGAACCAACATGATCAGCAATTTGAACCCAATTTTCATTGTAGAGTTCCACAGCTTCAAGAAGCAAGAGAGTTTCCTGATCAGTCCAATTGTCTCCATCTTGATCGCCATAAAATTTCATTGGATCCACTCTTACAAAGTCAAGACAAGAATGTCCAACAACAAATCTTCCATGGTGAAAACAATCACAGCATAAGAGTATATCCCCCTGTAAAGTAGAGATGAAGATCCTTTAGTTAGAAGCGGTCCAGTATCCGAGACAGTAAGCAAGATAAAGCTTGGAGTCTATTACATCACTGGGTGCAAAAAAGAATCAGATAATGATACACAAAGAACAGTACGTAAGGGGAAGCAGCCTAAGAACCTTCTTTTGCGATTGGAAGTACACAGTTGGAAGCGGTCGAGAACAATGGTTGCAATGACTATCACATAGGTGTTCACGAATTCTGATGTCCAAGTCAGGGCTGTCACCATCCAAACTTGGCAAGGATGAATAGACTTCACCCCCCTTGTGTCTACAGTTGGGCTTGTCAAATTTGATCAAACTATCAATAGATGTTAAAGCAGCAGACGGCACATTGACCTCGCCATTTGTGTCCTCCCTCACATCCGATACATCTCTCAAAGGGCCAGGATGTGACTGGGCAGTGGCACAGTAATTGATTATTCCCCAGTGATCAAGAAAACGGAAAACTCGTGCAAAATCTTCAATGTCAACACCATCTACCAATCCTTGGCAATCAGAAATCGTCAGTGTCTTTTCAGGGTTCTCTACATATTTGGAAACAATGGCGTTCCTGAATTCCATATAACTTTCGGGTGTATGATTTGGCGATTTCCCAGAGAAAAACTGTGGCACCACTTGCCTTTCAAGTCGATCTACTGTGTTTGGTGCAAACCAATCTGCTCAAATGTAACAGCAAAAGTAGAAGAATAAATTCGAGCATTGGGAACAAAAATATCAGAAAATAAAAATAAAATAAGAGGAGAATCTCGATATATTTGAGCCATAGGACTCCAGGAACAAAACCCAAACGAATTAGAAGAACATCACTTGCATAGTCTATTCAAGTTGTACTTCTGAGATAAGACACCTAAGGCTACTTCAAGCCAGCAGGTACTCTAATTTATCATGTACAAAAGTTATAATACCTCTTCCTTTCCATCAGACAGAACATGGGAACATAGAGAAACATCTGATATGAAATTGAGTCGCGTTCAGATTAATGTAAACTAAGAACCAGGCACTAGACAAAAGGAAGATAAGAACTTATACGTTAAGGAGATACCGGCATACAAACCTGTTTTGACTAATTCTCATTCCAATCACAAGATATATACTACAATACTACCAACCAGCAAAAGCTGATGCTGCATAAAGCCTAACCTCTAACATAAATGCGCGTATCAAGAGGAAGAAAAAACACACCTGAATGCATAGGCAAGACATGAACCAGATCCCCAAACCGTTTAACAACTCCTTCTCCATCCATAATAGGTGGTGGAGAGATAACATAAGCCGAAGACGATCCATCACTCCTCTCAAGATCAAGAGAATCAGCAGGTACAGTAGATAACGCTTGCAATTGCCCAAACGAAATGTTCTCCAGAGCTGGAAGTGAACCTTGCCCTCTAGTCTCCCCTATCAAACCAGCTCTCTCAGCCGCCACAACAGCCATTACAGACGCGTGTGGCCGGATCACAACACGCTTAACCACTGCCGGGAAATCAGAGATGCGCGAACCAGAATCTTCAACTACCTCGCCAATACCAAGTCCCGGATCGGGAGTTGCGCCGCCGTTTTGCTGAAGCTCATCGGCATTTTCAACGTCATCCATTTCTTCGTTGTTGTTGTTGTTATTCTCTTCGTCTTCTTCCTCCATATCTTCCTCCTCTTGTTTCGGTTTCCTCGCCGCCGATAACCCCCCTCTCTTCTTCCTTTTCCATTTCCCTCTTCTATCTGCGACAGAATTGTAAAAAGTGTAATTCAATTCACACGAATTCTCGAAATACCCATCACTACGATCTATGTGGGTAAGTCAAATCCCAATTTAAATTTGGATTTTGAGAGAGATAAAGATGTGAAACAGCAATTTACCTTCAGAAGCTGGCATTTTTGTGGATGAAGATAGAGAAATAGAGGTTTTGGGTTCTGTGGAATCGAAGCAAGACCCTTAGTAAAAAGAATTGCTTTCTTTGTCTTCTCTCCTCCGAGTCGTTCTGATTTCCAGCTCTCGAGCTAAACACCAAACCTTTTTCTCGCAATTTCTTTCACCATTTCCTTCATTAATCTCTATATATTAATTCATTCTCCACGACGACCTAACCTTCTCGACAAACAAGAGGGTTCTGATTTCGAAATTCAAGCTTCGTTGACCAATCCAAATTTTGGTTTAACTTCGGTTAAAGTCAACTTTACTTCGGTTTTATTTTTCAATTTTGAATGAGAAAAACCGAATCAATTATTTAGTTCGGTTCTTAAAGTTCAAATTGGTTAAACCGGTTTAAATTGATACATTAGTCGACCGTCGCGCATTAATACTGGTGTGGTGGTTCCGTTAACGAGCAACGGCGATGAAGAGACCTCGACCTACATCTCAGCCGTCGATCTCTTCCACCGTCAAACCACCACTGTCTCCGCCGGTCACACCGATTCTCAAACAGAAGCTACACAGAACAGGAACACCTAAATGGTTCCCGTTAAAACTAACCCACACGGAGCTGACGTTGCCGTTAACTTTTCCGACGGGTCAAACATTCCGGTGGAAGAAAACTGGAGCGATTCAGTATAGCGGAACGATTGGGCCTCACTTAGTCTCTCTTAGACAACGTCCAGGAGACGACGCAGTTTCCTACTGCGTCCATTGTAGCACAAGCCCTAAATCCGCGGAGCTTGCGTTGCTCGATTTTCTCAATGCTGAGATCTCGTTAGCTGAGCTATGGTCTGATTTCTCGAAAAAAGATCCTCGTTTCGGAGAGCTAGCGAGACATCTCCGTGGCGCTCGTGTGTTGAGGCAGGATCCGCTCGAGTGCTTGATACAGTTTTTGTGCTCATCGAACAATAACATTGCGAGGATTACGAAGATGGTGGATTTTGTTTCGTCTTTAGGGTTACATTTGGGTGACATTGATGGATTTGAGTTTCATCAGTTCCCATCATTGGATCGATTATCTAGGGTTTCTGAGGAAGAGTTTAGAAAGGCTGGTTTTGGTTACAGGTGATTTCATCACTCTCTAATGGTTGCATTATGTTGAATTAGACATTTAGGCTAAAACTTTGCTTGAAGCTTATACTTTTATTTACTCTGTGGCTATACATTCATAGAATTGAAGCTAATGTTTGGTCTAAGCTAGATAATCATTGTGTGGCCGTTTCTCTGATTGGTTCTGATCTCATTTGAAAACTCTCATTCTGGTTTATCTTGTGGTGAGCAGAGCCAAATACATAACAGGTACAGTGAATGCTTTGCAAGCAAAGCCAGGTGGTGGTAATGAATGGCTTCTTTCTCTGCGCAAAGTCGAACTCCAAGAGGCAGTTGCTGCGCTGTGTACATTACCTGGTGTTGGTCCGAAGGTAGCAGCTTGCATAGCTCTGTTTTCTCTTGATCAGCATAGTGCTATTCCGGTTGACACACATGTCTGGCAGGTAACAAAGTCCATCGGTTTCTATGTATTGTACTTACTTAATTGAGATCCAATTACATAATGGTGATGATGACTTCGGGCAACTTTTTTTTTGTTCTGTTTTGGATAATGGATCAGATCGCAACAAATTATCTACTGCCAGACCTTGCTGGTGCAAAACTGACACCTAAACTCCATGGCCGAGTTGCAGAAGCCTTTGTGAGTAAATATGGTGAATATGCTGGTTGGGCTCAAACATTGCTTTTCATTGCCGAGTTACCTGCACAAAAAACTCTCTTGCAATCGTTTTCCCAGCCCATTAACAAACTGGATGAGTCTGCAGAAGTTAATGAAACTAGCTGTGATACGTTGAAGCCATGACTATGTGTCTACCTAAGCTACGAGGAATCGTTTTCACAACCCATTCTTGATGCGTCAAGTCCAGAAACTTGACCTTGGAAGAGCTAAGAAAATTCTGAAGCTGATGCAGTATTTGGCTCCCTGGCAAATGAGCGTAGTTATTTGTTATGATCATTGTTTACTAAGGAACCAATCTTGATATGTACTTGTAACTTTACATTCAAACTTCCAAATTAAATTCTAATTGTTTGTTCCCTTTGCAATTCTCTTGATTTGAAATGAGAATTTTTTCCTTTTATCTATTTCTTTTGTCAAAAAACAAAACTAAATTTCGTCGAAATTAAATTTCTATAAGAAGCCCAATAAAGCGAGGCCTAAATTAGGCCCAAAATACTATTGGAGGCGAAAAAGAAAGTCCGGCTGGATTTTCCTCCAAGCCACCGTCGACTTTACTTAGTACTCCCTCTCTCTCCCCTCCTCCTTCCCAGATTTCGTCTCCGTTCTGAAAAAAACTCCAAATTCTACTCTGAAACCCTAAGTTTCCGATGTCGGTAAGTTTGATAATTCCCAGTTAATTTTAATTTCGGAGACCTCAGCTCTATTAGTCTTACGCATCAATGGTTTAATAGTGACTGAACGATAAAATTGATTGATATTTGTGGCGATGCAGATCTTCGAGTACAATGGAAGTGCTGTTGTTGCTATGGTAGGTAAGAATTGTTTCGCCATCGCCAGTGATCGGAGACTCGGTGTTCAGCTACAGACAATCGCCACTGATTTCCAGAGAATCTCCAAGATCCACGATCGTGTCTTCATCGGTCTTTCTGGTCTCGCCACCGATGTTCAAACACTGTAAACTATCGTGCAAGCTTCTAAATTTTTCATATTTGTTTGTTTTTACATTTTGAAGTGAACTGAGAAGATTTTTTTTCCTCTTTGTTTTGTCTTTTGATGTTTGAAGATACCAGCGCTTGGTGTTTCGTCATAAGCTTTACCAGCTTAGGGAAGAGAGAGACATGAAGCCTGAAACTTTCGCTAGTCTTGTCTCAGCCATCCTTTACGAGAAGAGGTCAGTGTGCTTGTGTTGTTTACTTATGTAGCTGTATTAGTTACCTGTTGATTTGCGATGCTGCTTCTGACTCTAGTTTTAATTCTGGTTAGGAATGATTTGCTTAGTTTGTCTCTGAATCATGATTTAGAAAGATAATCAGATTGGTTGCTTTATTTCAGATTTGGTCCTTACTTATGCCAACCTGTGATTGCTGGCTTGGGAGATGATGACAAGCCTTTCATTTGCACGATGGACTCTATCGGAGCCAAGTATGTTCACATCTATTCTTGGTTATAATCTCTGATTTGTATGGACGATTTTCGCTCTTACATGTTAATGTCATTAGCTTGGTTAGTGTGGTCTGTATAGTCTGTATAGTCCTTGAGCTAGATGTCTTGTGTATGTTATTTATTTTGCTTTTGGTTTTGGACTTGTTGTACTTAAGAAGTACTGTTGCATTTTATTTTATTTTATTTTGTTGATATAACAGGGAACATCTAATAATAGTTGTTCTCTTCGAAATGCAGAGAGTTAGCTAAAGATTTTGTTGTATCTGGAACTGCTTCAGAATCACTCTATGGAGCTTGTGAGGCAATGTACAAGCCAGATATGGTTTGCCCGCTAACAACCTCATCATCTCTTGTTATATTTCTAAATCCCGACAATGAAAATGCTTAAATTACCACATCTAGGCGTTGCAGTTTGGTAGGTTCAAGGTTTAGTGTTACTATGTAGAAAAGTTGAATCTTGAATTGGTGTGAACATTAAGGTGCATAATGCCCGTAGGAATCACGATAGCCATTAGTTTTCTCTTTGATATCTTCAATTATCCCTCTCTGGCATGAGGTGTTTAATAGTCTGAGCTTGTTAGCCATACTCCATTGTACTACTCTAGACTTATGTATCGAGACTCTGGCTTAACACATGAGGATTTTCAGGAAGCTGAGGAATTGTTCGAGACAATATCGCAAGCACTTCTCTCATCTGTTGACCGTGATTGTCTGAGTGGTTGGGGAGGGCATGTTTACATTGTGTAAGTTCTCATTTCTTCTCTTCTTTTCCACACATTTGTTATCCAAAATTAGTTCTTAAAACAAACTTCCATGGTGATGTGTTGTACAGAACACCAACAGAGATTAAGGAGAGGATCCTAAAGGGAAGGATGGATTGATCTGCTTCTTCTATTCAAGTTGTTTTCCGCTGTAATCCGGTTTTAAGTAGTGTAACCTTCACATCCCGGTTTAATTATATGATCATTCCTTGGCTGAAATTATGGGTTATGTATGAAGTTTGATTTTCCTCTTGGATAATGGATTATATGATTTTAATTCGTAGAGTTATCGAAGAATAACACTTTTAACTCAATTGTTTCCAACTAAATAAGAAAAAACAGGGGAAACTAAAATATCACAGTAACCGCCAGATCTTAGAGCAGTTACAGCGACTAACTCCTCAAAGGCCTCTCTAATTTCCTGTCCTAATTCGATCGGCTTGTTATGTCTGTTAATCCGCATAATAACTAATCTAGAATAATCCAAAATCGGAAGTTGGTCGTGATGGGTAACGTAATGGACTCATTCTTCACCGGATTCTCTCATTCTATCGGAAACTTCTTTGGTTCTCCACTTGACTTTTTATCTGGAAAATCTTGCAGGTAATTATACACAAAACCATCACTTATATTACAATAATCTTCAAAGTTTATTGGTTTGCTTAACGGAAACTTAAAACTAATCTTACTTGGAACAGTTCGGTTTGTCCATCACCGTGGGATTTCATATGCTACGTTGAGAATTTCTGCGTGGCTAATCTTGCGAAAACCGCCTTAATCCTAATCTTATCCTACTTCTTTCTATTCTTCATCTACATGCTATACAAAGTTGGTTTTTGGCATTGTATCATCCACGGTTTCTTCAAACTCCTATGGGTTTTGGTCTCTTGTTGGTTCTACATGCTTGGCTATTGTTGTAGTTTCTTCTGCTATGATCTGCTACACTCTAAACGTAGAAGAAGACGCAGACACAACAGATATATAGAGGAAGATTATGATGATAATAGTGATGACGATGATGATGTTGATGATGATGGGTCGTTCACGTACCATAGATCGAAGCGAGAATGCAGAAAAGAAGAACGTCTTAGAAAGTCTCTGAGACCGAGGAACCATCGTGTTAGAGTTGGTGTGAGGAAAGACCATCGTTCTGACTCGGGTTTGAGCCAACATGCTGATGGTGGTAGTCCGATACATGGTGTTAGAGTGAGTAGAGAGTCTAAGTTCGCACGGAAGGTTTCAAAACGCAGAAATCGAGTTCACCATGGTGATAGAATGAACCATGTCAGTCTTCTTAATTAATACATCACAATGGAGGAATTACCTGCAACTGTCAATGATCTCCTCTAAGCTTTATAATTCCTCTTCTTGAAAGTTGACCAGCTGCATGGGTCAATTTTTATAAACCAATCTCTCTGTGTTTTTGGACCTTTTCATTATGTTTAATTCTTGCTTCTTCGGTTTAATAAGTATTGTAATCAACATAATACCAAATATTTAGTTTTGTTATGACTTATGAGGGCAAAACCAAAACATGAATGAGAATCTTTAGAGTGCTCGCAAAATCTTGAATCAAGAATCATATTTATGGTAATGGGCTCCTCAATATTGCTTCAGGGACAACAGCTAGAATGTGTGATGTACCTAAAGGACCACAAAAAAAGAACACAAGTTTCAGCAATTTGTTTTCATTGGTCAACACATCAATTGTTCACAAAACTACAAAACAATCTAACTGAGGTTTTACTAACATGAATCATGTAAATATGATAGGTTGCTCGATTTGTGCAAACACAAACAATAAGAAAACTATAAGACTTAAGGAATTTCATCACACACAAAAATACAATTTATTTTTCTATAATCTATAATGTTTTGCTTTCATTCCGATTATACCCTTGATAATGATGATTAGGTGAGGGTAATTTCGTTATTTACAATTAAACTCACATAATTACAAAATAATGTTGCCTTGCCCTGAGATAAACATCACCAAAAAATGTTTTTTTTTTTCTTTCTTAGAGCAAACAATTTGTTTTCAAAAAATTATTATTTTTGGCAGCTCAGCAAAATTATTTAATTCTTTCTGTCAGTTCATCAAATAATTTAAATATTTTGTCCATGTGATAATAATATGTAGCGCAGAGAGTAAAAATAAATAAATTCATTTACAGAATTGTTTTGTAACCAATTAGATAGCAGTACTTTAATATCTGAGGCTATTTTCGTCATTTTCAAATTATGGTGTGTTTTTTTGGAGGGAGTGGGAAAAAAAAAATCGATACATGAATGACGTGACCTCCATTGATTTCGGCGAACGAGCTTCTTCTTCTTCCCTCTCTCTCTCTCTTTGGCTCCATCTCTTACAGTAACTGTCTCTTGGAACCATTTCCTCTTCACTAGTATCTTCTAACAATGTCTGCTACTAGGTCACAGAGATCATCCACGATCTCGCCGGCTCGTCCTCGTAGATCGCCGGCGACTATTCCGATGAAACGTCCGGAAACTCCTTCTTCCTCTCACTTTTCTGCTTCTCCGGTTACTTCTTCTAGTCCATTACTACGTTCTAGTCCTAGTCCGTCTACTTCCTCCGCCGCCGCCTCTAGTACGGCTGTTGCTTCCACGAAACTGAAGGAGAATATTACAGTCACGATTCGGTTTCGTCCTCTCAGGTTAGGTTAATTTGATTAGCAAAATCCGTTTTTTTTGTTTTTTTTACTTCAGTTTTGTTTGGTTTATTGACATGTTTTTGGTGAATTTGAAAATAGTCCACGAGAGGTCAATAATGGAGATGAGATTGCGTGGTATGCAGATGGAGACTATACTATTAGGAATGAGTATAATCCATCTCTTTGTTATGGATTTGGTTAGTCAAATTTTACAATTCATAAGATTGTTGAACTCTTTAGATGAATTATTTTCTTTTGTTTCGAATTGATTAAGTGTATTTTGCAGATAGAGTATTTGGTCCACCAACAACTACTCGGCGTGTTTATGACATTGCTGCTCAACAAGTTGTTAGTGGGGCAATGTCAGGGATTAATGGTATGTTTCATCTTAACTAGTTGTTCTTCTGGTTCTAAAAGAGAAGATTTCTTATGCGTTTGGACAATTTGATGTTGGTAGGGCTTCAAGTTAGGTGCTTTTTAAATTCATTAGCTTGAAAAATGCATCCTTTCCTTGCCCATGTGCAGGTACTGTGTTTGCTTATGGAGTTACTAGCAGTGGGAAGACTCATACAATGCATGTAAGTTACTAGGCTGAAAAATATCTTTATGTCTCTTATTAGGTGTTAAAGTAAGAAAGATATCCAACAAAGTGTTTCTCTTGTGCACATCCACTTTTGTGACACATGTGCCTTGTAGACCTTGGCTAATGATGTATTTTGCATTTAGGGGGAGCAAAGGTCACCTGGAATAATTCCGTTGGCTGTAAAGGATGTATTTAGCATTATTCAGGAGGTGATAGGTTACTCTTTAGTTCTGTTTTCTTAAAAGGATTTTTTCTACTCTATTCTTTAGCTAATTATGTTTCAGCTATCCAGACACCAGAACGGGAATTTCTTCTTCGTGTTTCGTATCTAGAGATATACAATGAGGTAGGCTCTTACTCTGTTTATTTGCATGGCCTGCTTGTAATTTAAACTGTTGTAAGTTTCCATGGACATGGTATCCATGGCATCAATTTGATATTGCTTAGAAGCTTAGAAGAATGCTATAGGATTTAGCCCTCAAATGTGATTCTGTGTCCAACCTACGACTGTGAGTATGCTCAAGTAATTGATTTCAGGAAGGAATTCCATTTCAATTATACATGTAACTGTAAACTCATGAACTGCGAAGAGACAATTGGCTGTTTGTTCTGAAGCAGAACTAGATTTTTCAGTTTCTCATTGATTCCTAGTACAACCACCTGGTGCATGATTTGAGGGTCTTTTGAATTATTCTTACAGGTCATCAATGACTTACTAGATCCAACAGGGCAAAATCTAAGAATACGAGAGGATTCTCAGGTAACTGGTGGATTATGTCGCAGAAAACCTGATCAAATCCTAATGTGGGGCTTGCGCATTTCATTTATCCAAGCTTCATTTGTATCTTAAGTTTCAGTATTATTAGTGTGATGTGTTTATGTTGATAGGGCACATATGTTGAAGGTATAAAAGATGAGGTTGTCTTATCCCCTGCCCATGCTCTATCCCTAATAGCATCTGGAGAAGGTATAAGATCCTGAATTAAATACCTGTTTACCTTCAGCGTAAGCTCATCTTTCGGTTAACATAGTTTCATAATTATGTCCCCAAAACACAGTTTCCTCATTAACAATATCTACAAATCATGTGTTTTAAGGTCATAAGTCATATTCTTTTAACTAGTGATTTTGTTGACTTTATAGTATTATCATTCAGTATCACTTGGTCGCAACTTCTGCTTCTCTTTAGAAGGCTCTACCTCTCTTATTTATGTTCTGTTTGGTTCTGTGATACTTTGTCTTTGTTGGAGTTATTGCAGAACACAGGCATGTTGGTTCAAATAATGTCAATCTTTTCAGCAGTCGGAGCCACACAATGTTCACCTTGGTGAGTCCTATTACTTAGTAGTGTATCTTTCTTGTCTCCATCTCAACTACACATATGCCTTAGATCCTTCGTGTACAGCTGGTCATTATTTTTAGCTCTTTCCCTTAGAGTTTTCAGTGTGTTTCAGACTATAGAAAGCAGTCCACATGGAAAGGGAGATGACGGCGAAGATGTTAGTCTCTCACAATTGGTAATTACTAGACTCATACTGATTTTGCTATTGTATATGAAGCCATGTCCCACTTTATTGCTGGGAAGTGTATTCAGGTGCTTGTCCGTATCTAACATTCTGATTCTTGGTTTGATGCAGCACCTTATTGATCTTGCTGGGTCTGAAAGTTCTAAAACTGAAATAACTGGACAGCGAAGGAAAGAGGGCTCTTCTATCAATAAAAGTTTACTCACTCTTGGCACTGTAAGGAAGTTCTTTTTCAGTATAACATTTACTCTTCTCGATATATGCGTGTGTAAACTTCTAATCTCCATCTTCAGGTTATATCTAAATTGACAGACACCAAGGCAGCTCATATACCCTACAGGGATTCTAAACTTACGCGTCTCTTGCAGTCAACACTAAGTGGTCATGGACGAGTGTCAGTAAGTGCTCTAAGCTTCCCTAATTAATCAATCTCTAGACGAGCCTGTCAATAATGATTTGTTTGTGAAGTTTCTTAAGGCCAGGTTTTTGTTTTTGTTTTGTTTTTATGAACTTTCATTTGATGACATAGCTCTCTCTTGTAAGTATGAGACCGTGTCTCAATATTGGCGTTCTAACCCCTCTGATTTTGTTTTTTTCTAGCTTATTTGCACTATCACACCTGCATCCAGCACAAGTGAAGAGACGCACAACACACTGAAATTCGCTCAGAGGTGCAAGCATGTTGAAATCAAAGCTTCACGAAATAAGGTGCATTTATGTATCTATGTCTCTGAAGTTCCTTAGATTCATTAGAGCTGTCTTCCTGATATTTCTAATTTTTTATATAGATTATGGATGAGAAGTCCCTTATAAAAAAGTATCAGAAAGAAATATCGTGTTTACAAGAAGAACTTACGCAATTGAGGCACGGAAACCAAGATGATTTGGCTGATCGAAAACTTCAGGTTGGTGTATGCAGATAGTTCCTTCTTTTCTTGTTGTTGCGGCCAGATATTACAAAACTCTGATGACAATGTCTTTAGCTATTAGGCTATTACTAGCTAAACATTTGAAATGATTAATCTTTAATCAAATTTTACCTTTTAGAATATGTTGGTTATATCTGTGAATTTAAAAAATGCATTCCCCAGAAATAACATGCCTTGCTTTCATTGTGCTCTCTCTCATTTTAGAAGCTGAAATCGTGTCAGGTTAAACTTCAGTCAAGGTTGGAGGATGATGAAGAAGCCAAAGCAGCTCTGATGGGAAGAATTCAGCGATTGACAAAGTTAATCTTGGTTTCAACAAAAAGTTCACTCCAAGCTGCTTCTGTAAAACCTGACCATATATGGAGGCAAGCTTTTGGAGAGGATGAGGTATGCATGTTAAATTAACGTTGTTTGCAAGACATCATTCCATTTTGGTGGAACAATAATATTTCTGTTTCAGCGTTTACAATTACACCATTTGATATTGATGTATAATTTAACATTATGGTTCCTACAGCTAGCATACTTGCCCGATAGAAGACGGGAGAACATGGCTGATGATGGTGCTGTAAGCACAGTTTCTGAACATTTAAAGGAGCCAAGAGATGGCAATAGTAGTCTGGACGAGATGACAAAGGACAGGAGAAAGAACAAGACTCGTGGAATGCTTGGCTGGCTAAAACTGAAAGTAAGTTCTAATCTTCGTTGATCCCTCTGTTGTATCGATATTTATAGATGGAGTTAGTCATTGTGTTCTGATATATAAAAATGACACAATCCAAAAACATAAAGAGTGATTAGACTGTTTCGGCATTAGACATGACCCATAATGTATATGCTGCAGAAATCTGATGGTGTGGCCGGGACATTGCCGACTGATGGTAACCAGAGCCAAGCAAGTGGATCTCCTTCATCTTCCTCCAAGTATACACAAACAAAAACAACTAGAAGAGAAAATGCAGCGGCTATTAAGTCTATTCCGGAAAAAACTGTTGCTGGAGACTTGTTCAGTGCTACTGTTGGACCAGAAGACTCGTCTCCGGTAAGAGAATATTGTTCCTTCACAATTTTCTTGTTGCTTCCATGATTATTTTTTTCTTATAACTATTGCTTCCATGATTACCCTTGAGAAAGTAGTGACGCCTTAATTGTTATTCGTTGAACACCATATCCTGTGGTCGGTTCGTAGGTTTTAAAGTGGTCATTGTGTATCTTTTTACTGACACATAACCATCAACAATGACATACGACAGACTGGAACTACTATTGCGGATCAAATGGATCTTCTTCACGAGCAGACAAAAATACTTGTTGGAGAAGTAGCCTTACGTACCAGTTCATTAAATCGGCTTTCCGAACAAGCTGCTCGCAACCCTGAGGATTTTCACATCAGAGTGAGCTTCTCGTGTGATCTTGCTTAACAATATCAAAAAAATTAGCATATAACATCTTGCTTCTTTCATGTTTGCATTGTCGACTGCAGGATCAAATACAGAAATTAGAAGATGAAATCAGCGAAAAGAAGGATCAAATACGTGTTCTCGAGCAACAAATTATTGAGATTTTCGGAATGACTCCCTATGCCTCAGATTCTCTTGGAATGCCCCAGGTAAAATAACAGATGACGAACAAAAACAAGAGTTTAGATGTAGAAATAGTTTCATTCAGGATTATCTGCTTATATGAATCCATTTCAATACACTTATTGGATAATTTCCTGTGTTTGCTTGATATAGGTTCTGTCAAAGCTCACGATGCAACTAAATGAGAAAATATTTGAACATGAGGTACTCATCCTCTTTTCTCTTTTCTCTCATTACTTCTCACTCGGTATTGTTATAGATCAGAATATCACTGACTCAGTGACAATGTCTTTTGCTATGAAATGCCTTTTTCAAGATAAAGTCTGCAGACAATAGGATACTTCAGGAGCAGCTGCAGATGACTGTAAGCTAAAACTTCATATAATGTTTCTGTATTTTTAAAGTGTGAAAGGTTGAGAACTACCAGTTTGAAGTTCATTATTACCCTAATAATATACACAGAAATCAGAAAACGCTGAGATGCAAGAGACAATCATTCTACTAAGACAACAACTAGATTCGTTAGCCGAGAGACAATCAACACAGCAAATCGCAGGAGACGAATCATCAGGGAAGAATATTCACAACAGAAATGGTGAAGAGTCAGAAATATACTCTGGAGCAGGAACACCGACCAGCGTGATGAGTTTAAATAGAGTATTTGCTCAGGAAGAGACTAAAGAGATCTACAACGAAACAGCTCTCAACTCTCAGGTATCATTCCCATACAAAATTTGCTCCTTCATTCATCTACCCGACACACCAAATCATTGTGATGAACATTTTTGGGGTTTTTGTTTACATCACTAGGCATTGGAAATAGAGAATCTGAAGAAGGAGAAGATGCGATTAATTGAGGAAAAAGATGAGCTTGGAAAACTTAACAAGAAACTCACTGAAGAAGCTTCATATGCTAAAGAATTGGCGTCTGCTGCAGCAGTAGAACTTCAGAATTTGGCTGAAGAAGTTACCAGACTCTGCAATGAAAACGCGAAACTCAGCAGGTGAAAAAGTTTCAGGTCTCTCTGTTGTTGCTCGGAGACTCCCAGCTTCAAGATAATGCTGCAAAGTAAATCATCTTCGTTGACATATAATGCAAATCTCAGACTCTACTTGGAAGGTAATGATGTTGATCCATCAAAGGGAACAAGAGATCATGATGCTCCCAAAGGCATTCAATCCAGAAAAAATGGTTTGTATTGCTTGGATAGTATTTTGATTACGTCTGATGACAAACACATGATGTAAATATTCCTCACAAATTTGTTTTCTTGTTCTCAGTGACCACTATTTTTGTATGTTCTTAGGTTGAATCAATGATGTTGCAACAAGTTCCATAGTTAGTTTTTCAGCTTAATTAACTTTGTTTAGCTATATGTAACTGATTTGATATTCTGAAAATTATTTGGTCAAAATCACATAATACTATTGAAATATATGATGAAGATATATAAATTGAACATAAACAAAGTTTGCAAGGAAAAAGTTTTATAAGAAAGGCAAAGCATTGGAATGATGATAATGGAGATGAAAGCATGATGTTGTTTGTGAAAAGAGAAAGAGGGACTAGAAATAGGTTGATATTCCACAAAATCCAAAAATACTAAAGTACACACTTACAAGTTACAACACCACCAAGCTTTTATTTCATTTCTCCACAACCACTATTGTTTTTACTTCACCAATTAATTAATAAAAAAAGACTCATAAATGTTCACATCATCATCTTTGTTCTTCTTTCGTTTTTTTCTCCAACTTGAAAATGGTCGTTACTCTATTCACCTATAAATTATGTCTTTTTGTTTAGTTTCTGCTAAAACTGAAACCACATTTGGCTATCGAGCGTAGTAGCTGGATGGTGTGCATTGGAAATAAGAAACTCAATACAATGAAGATAGTATTACCTTATTTTAAGACTTGGTCTTAACTATTTTATAGTATTTCTGTAAGTCACAATATCATGAAACGCGGCAGTCTTCATGGGGTTTTGAATCACGAGGACGTCTAATATTTTCTTTTCAAAGATAAATCGGGGTTTGGTGTAAATTGTTGAGCATTCAAGATTCAAGATTCCCCTCTTATGTACTAATAAAATAATTTATCCGGATTAGGTTAACCGTTGTACTTGCTAATGTTCAACGTTAGGGCTTTTAAGGAAGTTATCAACGCCACGTGCGATATGGATATGGACGTGCTTGATAATAGTAATTTTTTTTTCTACAAGATTGACAAATAAAATGTTGACAAAAATATCTTCATTATTAAGCAATTCATGCTCTCATTGGAATCTTTACTGGATTTTTTTTCTATACCTAGTTGACGTCAAAAGTAAAACTACAAAATTAATGAAACATAATCGAGAACTCATTACAGAAAAGAAAGAATAAAAATGGTTATCCACCTCGTATTAACCACAGAACATACATTTGCATATAGTACTAATTTATCATATATATAAACTGTAATGAATGAGAATCGATCATTGTTTGACATAAGTCAAACTTTTACTGCATACATTAATCCATAGTTACTACCACAAAACCATAAAACTTTCAATCAAAGATGACGTCAAAACTTTGAATGTTGATCGGGTTACTGCTTACTATCTAAGAAATCTCGATACTAATTGTGTTTCCATGCAAAAAAAAAAAAAATGGTCGTTTCTCAGTGTACTTTTGATAGTTTTGGACAAAGTGATATTCATGAACTGTCTATGAAAATTAAATTTTTGTAATAAAAGTCAAAAGAGTGGTGGGGTTAAGTTAGACGCCATCAAATGATGATGCATCAAGTTGGAAACTTATGGTGAGCCCAAGCGATTGGTTTTGAACTCATTTCCCATTCTTCCAATTTAGGGGCTTAAATGATATCATGTTCCAATTCTTTTAATATATACAGATGTAAAATGGTGTTGTGTATTTTGGATAAAAACTAATAATACAAAGAACCAGAAGAATACAAAAGTGATAATGTCATCAAAAATAGTTTGAATACCAAAAGGAATCGGTAATATTAAAGTTAAGGAGTTAACGTAAACAAGAAAAAAATGTGGGAGTTAGAAACAACCACCACCTTTCTATATCTTACCTCCGTGCAGCTCACCATTTCTTTGGACATTAGTATAACAACCATTAAGAATTTAATATTCAAAAGTGATATCATCACTTCATTAATTAATTATCTCACTAACTTGTAAATAAATTTATTCATTTGATTTTAAAAAAATTAATAGTTTTCGTACACAGAGTACTCTTTCAATTCATTTTTGGAACTTTTAAAACGATATATATTCTGATGTGAGCTTTCAAAAATATGATTAATGATAATGGCCCGATATATAGTGGATGTTTTTTTTTCTTAAAGCATTTTGGTGATAGTTAAAGATGATATAATAATATGATTCTTAAGTTTCTTCAAATACAAAATTAAAATACTATATGTAGGTAAAAGCGATTAAAAAAACAATTTACAAAATAACTCGAACTAGAGATATTTTAAAATATCTAAAAGGTGAAATTAAAATCTTTGATAGTACAAAATTATTGGCGTAACACAAAAAAAATACAGATAAAGCCTCCTATGTGAAAGTGAAACTATACTGATCTAATCATTTACTAATAGAAAACCACCATTTTTCCCACCAGATCGTATGTTATCATTCGTTAATTATCACCACATCTTACCGTTTTTGTATGTAACTCTTGAGATGCTATATTTTTTAATCACCATGTTTTACTCAATGAAAATCATGTTATTTTTAAAATGAAACAAAGATCAGAGAATTCTTTTACATATATTTATGTTCAAAACTAAATAGTAATTAATGGTTGTATACACACTTGATCATGATGAGGTGAGTAGGGGGTTACATGCATATATAAAGACATGGTAATTAAACAGAGCAATAATTATGAACATAACTCTATTGTTGCTTTTTTCTTTTCTTTTTGCCTTTTTTCTGATAACCTACTGTTGCTTTTCTTTGCATATCTATTTGCTTAGATGTTGATTATTATGTCGATCTTTGCATGCCAAATTTATCGGTGGCCAATTTGTTAGGTTCGGTTTTTAAGAGTCAATTAAGATAGTCCTAATTAAATACACTAACTAGTTTAAATACACGTATAGTGTATTAACGTGACTACACGTGTTTATGTATTTTTTTTGAGAAAATGCATCAAGGATTTCAATGAAATATTTGACAAAACAAAAAAAAGGATTTCAACGAAATATCAACTCAACAAGTTACAGAAACTAAAACTGTATAAATCATCTTGTAATTTTGTAAACGGTGATTACTAGTTAATTTTAGTAAATCTAATATGTTATCTACAGTCTAATAACATGGAACTCCATGACCAATGATAAAGCGGTTCTAGTAGTTTCTCTTACAACAATCTTTTACACATTGAAAACATATAAATTTAGGGAATATATATATATGTATGTATATTGTATCCTGATATTCCATACAAAAGAGTTTCGAAGTGTTTTTTTGTATTTTATTAGGAAAAAGTGCAAAAATTCAAAATTTGAAACTTAATAATATTTGAGTGAAGAAACTAGAAAGGTCCGAATTGACAAAACATAAAATTCTGTCATAGGGGCCATAATTTTTTGGAGCCGTGCAACAACAAGGGTACAACTTTAACAAAAAGATAAAAATAACAAGGGTTAAAGGGGCAATTCTTAGTGACAATGTTAATGTAGATCAACTATATGAAATTTTATGATGGTAGAAAAATACACACTAGCTAGACGGTAGAAATAAGCACATCAAAGCACCACAAAGCCACTACACTAAATTGCAATAAGTTGAATAGTTAAAACATTTGTGTGATTTGGGACGAGAAGGTGCATGCGAACCGGATTTGACAAAGCACGTGAGAACCGGATTTGGTAGCACGTGAGTGGCACACTTTCCTAGTGGCATGTCTCAGCTTTTTCTTATAGCTCTCTCTCTCTCAGCTTCGTAACATGTTCATGTTTCCTGCATGCAATTGTTTATTACCCCTACTGGCTACTACTACTACTACTAGTATTTCGAGCATCGAAGCTCTCCCACTCCACAATTTTATACTGAAAACTTTAATCTTTACATTTCCAAGTCTCCATAATGTCTATCTGTAAAGTGTAATCTAAAAAAACTGTACTGTAGTTTATTTCTTTCAGTAACAATATACACAGTTACTGGTGGATACGAATAAACATTTCTATATGAAAATGAAGTGACCCAAATCCATCCGAGTAACGTCGATTCCAACATCAACTATACTCTGTTTCTGTTTACGTTTTATAGATTTTTCAAGTCATGGGACTTTATAAAGAAAACATAATCAATAAATATAACCATAATTTTATAATGTTTGCCTCATTACTTTCCAATTGTTTTTTTTTAAAATTACAGATTCCGTTTACTGTTATACTAAAAAGAAACAAAAAAACCTGTCAATTCATAACATTTCTACCTACCAAACTAGCAACACTTTTTACTGTTTTCTTCTTAATAATTATAGAGTCACATAGCTTAAACCTTTTTCTTTTCTTCTTGAAACTCGTTATAAAGAGTAAAAAGATAAAAGTAAAAGTACAGGGCAAAAGGGTAAAAAGTGGAAAGTAATAAGGCCCAAAAAAAACAAAATTAAGACACGGTCTTATCCCAAATCTCCTTTCGTCGTCGACGTTGTTTCTCTTCTACAATTTCCCGGAAAAATTTATTGTTGAATTCTCACAAACAAAAACCAAATTCGCCTTTGTTTTTTTTACCTCTGTTTCTCGTCTCTCACACTTTCTTCTTCCCCATTTTCCAATTTGCATTTAAGTTTTGCCCAAATCCCTAGCTTTCTTACACACATCCCTATCCGTTAAATTTCGTAGAGATCGAAATCGAAATTAATTGCAACAAGACGAATCCTTTTTTCTCTTTTTAGCTTATTTACAAAAAAAAACTAAAACCCCATTAAATTTTCTTTTATTTAACTAGTTGCTATCAGTCTCTCTCTTCTGATTCCTGTCTGCTACGGTCACGTTTAAAGAAAGAAAAAATCAGCAAACCCCATGGATTCTTCTGTCTCTCCTCCTCTCTCTGTCACTCTCTCGCATGCACGAGACCTCTCTTCCTCCTTTCCTCTTTTGTTTGTTTCCTCTCATTCTCACTCTCTCATAACGACAACTAATTAATCATCCCTACTCTGTTTTTCCGATTTGAAAAAACAAAACCCAGATTTCGAATTTGGGGAAAGCAATGGTCTTTCCATTAACCAAAGCATGAGACTTGAAACAGCATTTTGTAGTTGTGTGGCGACAACGACGACGATATTAAAGTTAGGGTTTTTCTCACATGGGTTGCGGAGGATCCAAAGTAGATGATCAACCACTTGTGATTCTCTGTAGAGAGAGGAAACAACTCATCAAAGCTGCTTCTCATCATCGTTGTGCTTTAGCCGCTGCTCATCTCTCTTACTTTCAATCTCTCTGTGACGTTGGTGATTCCATTAAACGTTTCGTCGACGAAGAACTCGTCCTCGTTGGGACTTCTTCTTCTTCTTCCCCTGATTCTCCTGTTCTTACTCTTCCTTCCGACGAAGGGAAGCCACATAAACACAAGATCTCCTCTTCTTCAACCTCTGTTTCGCATTCGGTTATTGAAGACGACGACGAAGGAGAAGGAGAAGATCAGCATTTGCATTTATCATCTGGATCCGAGTTAGATTCTGGATCGGAATCTGGATCTGATGATTCATTAGGTCATATCCATATTGAAACTAGCCCTAAAGTGAAAGAGAAAGAAACACGCTTACCGGAAAATTACCAGCCCGGTTATCAATCCGGTTATCAATCCGGTTATCAGCCCGGTTTTACGCCGGGATATCAATATCAACCGGGTTACTCGGCTGGGTATCAGTATCCGGTTGAAGGATGGGGATTCATGGGAGAGAATCCGAATTTAAACCCGTACCCGAATCCGAACCAGAATCCGGGAATGTACTTTATGAAGAAGTCTGTGCAACCGTCACGACCGGTAGTGTTTCAGCCGGAGAATCATAGAGTGGAGAATGGGCAATGGTTGCCGGAGAATGGAGTTGGGTATTCTAATTATTACCCAGGAAACGCTAATACTGGGTATTTTGGTTACCCGGAGCAACGTAGAGAGCCACCGTCTCCGGTGAGGCCGACTCCAGCACCTCCGTCTCCGCCTAGGATTTCAAGTTGGGATTTTTTGAATGTGTTTGATACTTATGATTATAATAGAGCTGGTGGTGGTGAAAGTTCCGGTGCCGGAGCTGGGTTTTTTCCAGCCATGGGTGGAGGTAAGTCGAATTCAAGTAGTCCTGATTCGAGGGAAGTGAGAGAGAGGGAAGGGATTCCTGAGTTGGAAGAAGAAACAGAGCAAGAAGTTATCTTTGGGCAGACGTTTAAACATATGAAGAGAAAAGGCATTGAGAAGGTGAAAGAACAACACAGACAGGAGAATGAGATTCACGAGAGAAAGATCAAGAAACGAGGAGATTCAGGTGAAGGAACTTCAAGGGCAGTGCCTGTGGTAGAAAGGGCTACGGAGAGCTCTTTTGGTTCAAAGACTGTGTCGTCGTTTTCGAGCAGTGAAGAAGAGTCGGAGTTTCATCATGTTAATGATGGAGAAGGGAAGAGTAGCAGTAATGATTTAGGTGGGCATGAGACGGTTGCTACTAAGAGTGTTGGAGAAGTAGAAGAAGAATATGTGAGGAAGAAAGGAGTTAGCTTTGAGTTGGATGAAAATGTAACTACTTCTTTTGATGTTGAATCTTCCAAGATTAGTAGTCTATCTGCATTGTCGGTTCATGCCACTAGAGATCTTAGAGAAGTTGTGAAGGAGATCAAGAGTGAGTTTGAGGTTGCTTCTTCACATGGGAAGGAAGTGGCTGTGTTGCTTGAGGTTAGCAAGTTGCCTTATCAGCAGAAAAGTTCGGGGCTCAAAGGTAATGTTTTTACATGTTCTGTTTGTATCTGTGATTGCTTCCTTAATTGCATAAATAGCTGCATTTTGAAATAACTTATACATCAGAAACCATTTTTTGGAGATCAATCTTGTTACTTGTGGAGATGATAATGCATTACTGCAAATCATTTGCAGTTAGATTAGAGCTATAGCTTTAAATTAGCAGTAATTTGGAGCTCTTCATGCAGGAGAAATATATGTATACTCTGATAGTAATATTAGTAGACTTTCGTGAATTTTCTTCATTTTACCTTGGATCTGTTCAAATTAGGAACTACATTTCGATGTAATGGGAAGTAATGTTGAGCTCTTGTTGCTTTCGATTGAACTGTTATGGGCTTTTTCTTCTCTGATGGAGCTTCTAGATTATGAACCATAGATTTGATTTGCGTCACTTGAGTCTTACCTTGGTGCTTTTTTTCTAATGATATTTACTTCATTTTTTCTCTAGTCATCTTCTCCCGGATCATGTATCTGGTTGCACCATCCACAGTTTCATCGCGCTCTCAGCCTCAACCGTCAATACGTTTAACATCTAGGATATTGAAAATTGCAAAATCATACAATGGTCAGGATGTTAGAGAAGGCTTAACTGGGAACCTCTCAGCAACCTTGGAGCAACTCTATGCTTGGGAAAAGAAACTGTACAAAGAAGTCAAGGTATGTATGTGTTTCTTGATTTTGAATGGATTAATCTCCTTAGATTGGAGCATCTTTTGACAGATGTAGTTGTTTGTTGATGGCAGGATGAAGAGAAGCTTCGTGTTGTCTATGAAGAAAAGTGCAGAACACTGAAAAAACTGGATAGTCTTGGTGCGGAATCTAGCAAGATTGATACTACTCGAGCAGCCATTAGAAAGCTGCTAACCAAACTCGACGTCTGTATAAGATCTGTTGATTCCATTTCCAGCAGGATACATAAACTGAGAGACGAAGAATTACAGCCTCAACTAACACAATTGATTCACGGGTATAAATTGATCTCAATTCTTTTACTATTCCTACATTTATATATTTTCGTTTGTGTGATCCGATACTTGGGATTTGAAGGTTGATAAGAATGTGGAGATCAATGCTCAAGTGCCACCAGAAGCAGTTCCAGGCAATCATGGAGAGCAAGGTTCGATCTCTCAGGGCAAACACCGGCTTACAAAGAGACTCCGGTTTGAAAGCTATTCTTGATTTGGAGATGGAGCTACGAGAATGGTGCATTAGCTTCAACGACTGGGTCAATACTCAGAAATCATACGTGGAGTCTCTAAATGGATGGCTCTCAAGATGTCTTCACTATGAACCTGAATCAACGGAGGACGGAATTGCCCCTTTCTCTCCTAGCCGTGTTGGAGCTCCACAGGTTTTCGTTATATGCAAAGATTGGCAAGAAGCAATGGCGAGAATCTCTGGAGAGAACGTTTCAAACGCAATGCAAGGCTTTGCCTCGAGTCTGCATGAACTATGGGAGAGACAAGATGAGGAGCAAAGGCAGAGAGTGAAAGCAGAGTATGTGTCACACGATTTCGAGAAACGGTTGAATGATCTTCGGATGGAGAGGGCGAGAGTGAGAATGAGAAACGATCAGCTACAAGACGGTGCATCAGAGAAAAGCGTGGTCTTGTCCGAGAGCGGGATCTCGGCGTTGGATGATTTGAAAGTGGACTTGGATTCAATGAGGAAGAAGCTAGAAGAAGAAAGAGCAAGACACAAGGAAACAATTAAACTTGTGAACAATGCAGCTTCAAGCAGCTTACAAGCTGGTTTAGTACCAATCTTTGAGGCTTTGGGGAATTTCACTTCACAAGTTGTGAAAGCTCATGAAGATGTTAGGTTTCAACAACAACAACAGCCTGAGTCTGAAGATTGATTTTGCACGAATTAAAAAGTTTTGGTAATGAAATTAGATTCGGATTTAGGAAACAAATTGTTGTACATATTTTAGCATTTATATATTCATTGATTGGTTGGCTACTTGCTTGTAGATTCTTAATCTTTTTCTATTTTAAGGTTCTCAGATCTTTAAATTAAATTACTTCTGAAATCTGAACCTTATAATAATCATTAATCTATGAGAAAATTGATAATAATCGCAAGAAACCAAACATAATTGGTCAGATTTAAGATCTATGACCATTTACTTGCACGAAGTCACGGACCTGAGATCTCACAACAAGATCAACGAAAGAGAAGAAGCCACGTCATTGTCGATATCGTGACGCTTGTACATTGGTGCGGAACAGTGTGTCTTCGGTTTAGACAATTTTTCTCTTCTTAAAATTACTTTTTACTGCTGGTAAAATGGAGTAAATAACTAAATAAATTTTATAACGGCCTAGGTCAAAATTATCAAGACACTGTATAAACATTAAAATTCTTGCCAAATCCCTATAAACTATGACGACGTAATACCCAATTAGAGATAGCCACGTGGATGTATGACCAATTTAGGAGCATTCAGTTTTCGTGTTTTGCAGTGATAAATATCTCTGAGAGCTAACCCCGGAGAGCTTACAGAATTCAAGCTAAACATTGTTAGAGAGAAAGAGAGAGCGATAATGGCGATGAGGGGCTTCACGTTGTTTTCGATCCTTGTGTTGTCTTTGTGCGCTTCGTCTATCAGAAGCGAAGAGACGGAGACGAAGGAGTTCGTGTTGACCTTGGATCACACTAACTTCACCGATACCATCAACAAACACGATTTCATCGTCGTCGAGTTCTACGCCCCATGGTATTCAAATTTTGTGACTTTTCAATCTTTTTACTATTTCTGTTGACATGGTTTTTTTTTGGTAAAAAATTGACATGGGTTTTGTGTCGTGTTCGTGAATCTGGGGGATCTGAATCTATCATTTGTGTTTTTGGATTTGCATGCCAATGATTTCTTATTCTCTCGCTTGTGTGATTTGAATTGGCGTAGCTGATCTGTTTTACTAATCAGAACTTTTGTTGCAGTTTTGTAATTTGTAACGATTTGATCTATTCCGATCTATGTTACTATGTAACTGAGTTGTCTGATTTGAATAGTGGTCTCATTTTAATTTTACTCTGTAATTGATTTGTGAAAGTATTTGATCTAAATCTTCATCATTTGGTAATCCGTATTATTGCCCATCTTCAGGTGTGGACACTGCAAGCAGCTTGCTCCTGAGGTACTATGACTTTTTCAATCACTTAAAATAGGATTTGCAAGTGGAGTTTTTTTTTTACTGGTCTAATTCATGTAGCGATGGCTAATGGGTGGTTTTATTTTTGTTTACAGTATGAGAAGGCTGCGTCAGCTTTGAGCAGTAACGTCCCACCAGTGGTTCTTGCTAAGATTGATGCCAGTGAGGAAACAAACAGAGAATTTGCAACTCAATACGAGGTTCAGGGTTTCCCAACAATCAAGATTTTCAGAAACGGAGGAAAGGCTGTTCAAGAATACAACGGACCTCGTGAAGCTGAGGGTATTGTTACTTACTTGAAGAAACAAAGTGGACCTGCTTCTGCTGAAATTAAGTCAGCTGATGATGCTTCTGAGGTTGTTAGTGACAAGAAGGTTGTTGTGGTAAGTACAAAACATGTTCTTCAGCTTTTCTCTCTGTTTTATGATTTTAATCATGTATGGTAGTTAAATAATGTCTATTTCTATTGTTTTAGGTTGGGATTTTCCCTAAACTATCTGGCTCCGAGTTTGATTCTTTCATGGCCATTGCTGAGAAATTGCGCTCTGAGTTAGATTTCGCACATACCTCGGATGCCAAGCTTCTTCCCCGTGGAGAGTCATCTGTAACAGGACCTGTGGTCAGGCTATTCAAACCCTTTGATGAACAATTTGTTGATTCCAAGGTTTGTATATTACATTGGTTCTGTTATATAGTATATTGTTGCGGAATGTTTGTTTGATTTGCTTCTTTGCATTCAGGATTTCGATGGTGAAGCTCTGGAGAAATTTGTCAAAGAATCCAGCATTCCACTTATCACCGTCTTTGACAAAGATCCAAACAACCACCCATATGTTATCAAGTTCTTTGAAAGCACTAATACCAAGGTAACTCATCCTAGAGTTATCAAATATCTCAATTCCATTATGCTGTAACCAGTTCATGATATACTACATAGATGGATTCATATTATGCCATTTAATTTTACTGGAGAATTATGTTTAAATTTATGAAAATTCTGAAATGAGTTTATTTGTAAAAGTTGATATTTCGTACTAAATTATGTTATGGCTATGGAAGGAGCTGCGAGTGTGTGCCATATTAGCTGAGTCGGACTCTAGTGTCTATAATTTACTTTTTGAATATTCTCAGTAAAAGCTTCAAGAATCCTCAGTCTCTGCAATATTTTGATTTTCAGGCGATGTTGTTCATTAACTTCACTGGAGAAGGAGCTGAGTCTCTTAAATCAAAGTACCGTGAAGTTGCTACATCCAACAAGGGACAGGGTCTTAGCTTCCTTCTAGGTGATGCTGAGAACAGCCAAGGTGCATTCCAGGTTAGTCTTATTCTTCTATCTTCAATCGTTTATCTCCAAGGTAGCATTGGTTTCAAATTGCTGAACACATTTCTCTCCTTTCTAAACCATTAACAGTACTTTGGACTCGAAGAGAGCCAAGTTCCTCTCATCATCATCCAGACTGCTGACGACAAGAAATACCTGAAAACAAATGTTGAGGTTGACCAGATTGAATCATGGGTCAAGGACTTCAAGGATGGAAAAATTGCTCCCCACAAAAAATCTCAACCTATCCCAGCCGAAAACAACGAGCCAGTGAAGGTTGTTGTTTCTGACAGCCTTGACGACATTGTCTTAAACTCTGGAAAGAACGGTGAGTTACTTTACATTGTTAAATCACAAATACCTGTTTGCTCGTAGCAAAAACTTATAAATCAGTTTTCATTCCTCCTATTTACTTGCAGTTTTGCTTGAATTCTATGCTCCATGGTGTGGACACTGCCAAAAGCTTGCTCCAATCTTGGACGAAGTTGCTGTGTCGTACCAAAGCGACTCAAGTGTAGTCATCGCTAAGCTAGTAAGTCCTTTCTCTTTCTTCACATTTGAGAGTATTTGTTCTTGATCACCGGATTCTTACTCTTTCACTTGTCCAGGATGCAACCGCAAACGACTTCCCAAAAGATACCTTTGATGTGAAGGGATTCCCGACCATTTACTTCAAATCAGCGAGCGGAAACGTTGTGGTTTACGAAGGAGACAGGACAAAGGAAGATTTCATAAGCTTCGTCGACAAGAACAAGGACACAGTTGGAGAGCCTAAGAAGGAGGAAGAGACAACTGAGGAAGTCAAGGATGAGCTCTGAAAAGAGAAGTGTGTTGTGTCTCTTAGCTGCTAGCTTAGTTTGGTAGTTTTGAGGAAAATACACAGAAGAAGACAGAGCATTGAGTAGACTGAGAGACAGAGAGAGAGAGACGACAGACAGACAGAGAGAATCTCTTTATCTATTCATTAGGTTTTTATATGTGCACTCTTCAGAACAATAATGGCTGCCTCCTTTTCTTTTTTTTGGTTGATGTTACCTTTTTTTGTTTGAATTCAGTTCTCCTTTAATATAGTTTTTGAGGCATTTCTTGGGACGAGTTCTAACACTAAAAATATATTAATTCTGAAGCATATACCAAGATAATATACTAGTTGACTCTTAATTGGTTCCACTATTTGAAAAGAAAACAAAAGGCTAATTTGGTTGTTGAGGAAAGTATGAGAGAAAGGAAACTCAAGCAGATCGTCGAGGAGATCAAACGTTACTTTTACTGTCCAAGCGTTTATCAACATTTACAATTTTATTGACTTGTTCAACATGCTTGTTCCTTTTTTGGTCCTAATACTTTCAGTTTTTTCACTAAACAATCTAATGGAAGAACGAGAAACAGTTAAACTAAACCAATTGGTTAAAGATATTGAAACCGACCTTGAACTGATTTAACTCAGAAATGTCGGTTTCGTTGTTTGTCTGAATTTTGTGAACCTCGAGAAAACAATAAAATAATATTAAAAAAAAGACAGAGAAAGAGTCTCTGTTTCTATCTTCTTCTTTTTTTTTCCCGGTAACAGGGAGCTCGCACGGGCGGCTACGAAATCGCTGTATTTTCAAATCGTCTCTCAGTTTCCATGACTTCAGGTATTGCAATCTTGGATTCAATTTTATTAATTTTGACGAATTGAATCAGATCAATACATGACACCGAGAACAGATCAATTTTGAGAAATTTTCTCTGTTGATTAAACTTTCTCTATATTTTCATTCAAAAATCATTATGATGGGAACCGTTTGGCTTTGAGTATCCTTCGAAACTCGTATGATTGGAGGTGAAAATAATTTAGAGATTGATCTGGTAGTCTCGTGAATGTGTTCAATTACAAAATTGAGAAACGAAAGGTTTTTAATTTATTCATATTGAACTTGTATTGATGCTATCACTGAGTTTCAAGGTGAAATTGTGAGCTATTTATTGATTCTTTTGTGAAAGAAAGAAACTTGATTTCATTGGTGCTTGTTTGTCACAGATGCTCTCACTATACCATCTGAGCTTGAATCTGCCTTGCGGCTCAGGACTGTACAATACTTTATTACAAAAAGGCCTTGGCTTGGTACATCTCTAATCATTTAACACTCATTCTCTTGTCTGTTTTCATCTTATCAAGAATTGGGTTTATGGTTTGTAATGAGTTACATTTTACAGATCTTTATGGAGTCCATGTGAGGCCTGTGCCACCATTCGGAAGTACAAGCCGTAAACCTCATTTTGATCCAGCTTTGATTCATCGTTGCTTGCCTGATGAGCTTCTTTTCGAGGTTGGAGCTTTCTTTATACTATGTTTTGTCATTGTACTGAAATTTGTTTTTCTTATGTACTGGAGAAGTTGATTCTTGGATATGTTACTTGTAGGTGTTTGCTCGGATGATGCCTTATGACTTAGGTAGAGCATCTTGTGTTTGTAGAAAGTGGAGGTACACAGTTCGAAACCCTATGTTCTGGCGTAATGCCTGCTTGAAAGCTTGGCAGACTGCTGGGGTTATCGAAAACTATAAGATCTTGCAGTCTAAATATGATGGATCATGGAGGAAAATGTGGCTTCTTAGATCCAGAGTTCGTACTGATGGTAATCTTTCTTTCTTCATCCTCTTGCTTCACGACATTCTAGCGCCAAGTGATTGTTTTCTTTTGTATGCTCTGACTAACATCGTGTCTTGTTATATCTTTATTGATTAAAGTAACTATGTATCTTCTTCTCAGGTCTTTATGTGAGTAGGAATACTTACATTCGAGCTGGAATTGCTGAGTGGAAGATTACAAATCCAGTTCACATTGTAAAGTCTTTGTCTTTTTCTTTCTTTTCTTCTTCATCTGTCCAATACAGACACATATAATAATCTGCGTCTTCTTTTGGAAAATTTGTTGCAGGTTTGTTACTACCGCTACATAAGGTTCTACCCTTCTGGCAGATTTCTTTACAAGGTTTGCACTCTTCGATATAAGTAGGTATAAACGTTGAGCTACTGGTGGGATCTAGTCTGATAATGATCCATCCGTATTTGTTGTTATTCCTTCAGAACTCTTCACAGAAATTGAAGGATGTTGCCAAGTACATGAACTTTAAGGCTTCTAAATCTGAAAATCTTTACAAAGGCACTTATACACTGTCAATGTCGGATGATAAGGTTAGCTCCCTCTACTGCCTTTTGGCTGGTAATCAACAACATTACATCTTCATAATCCTGATTACTGAAAAACATGTTCTTTTTGCAGATCGAAGCAGCTGTTCTGTACCCAGGGACACGCCCTACTGTCTTAAGGATTCGTTTAAGGTACTTCAATCCCTCAAAATATGTGGATAGAGAAGACTTCTTTTTAGTAATAGCATTTAGAACCTTGGTCTGGCATTGGGAAGAAGGCCTGTTACTTATCTTTTAAAGTACCGTGTCTAGTACATTCATCTAAGACTTATCTGATCCGGTGAATGTGATGGGGTTGAAATTTTTAGTAGCTGATAGTCATTTTGATCTTCTTGGTGTGGATATGTTTTCGGGTGTGGTTAGGTTAAGAGGAACAGCTATTGGAGCGAATAACAGGATGGATTTGCTGTCACTTGTGACAAGTGGTGTGAACGATGAGGAAATAAGCAGCACAGAAGAAGACATTCTTGGGTTAGTTGAAGGTTGGGAAGACGATGAAACTCACAACCCGGATATACCTGCCGTCTCACACAAGAGGGGTATGACTGCATTCGTCTTCGTTCCTTTCGAAGAGGTAAGTAAACTATAAATTATTGTATACTCTTCCCACCTATAATCTTAGTTACATTGATTTGATCTGAATATCTTCCTTGATGTTATTAGGTTGACGAATCGGTTCTGAACTTGCCACCGGAGAAAATGGATTACTATGTCACTGGCTAAAGAGACACATCGAAGTTTCTGTACAAAAATGTATCATAGAATAATGTTTTCACGTTATATTTATTGTTACGACAAACATTAGTGTTTGTTTGTTGCTGTCGAATTGTGAAAAACATACATTTTGGGATTTTTGTTTGTTTACAGAGATTACTTGAAACAAGCTTTACTATTGTAAGATAATGTTTTCAAGTTTTTATTATACACCAAAAGGCTTTAAAGCAGGACTTGATCAGATGCTAGACTTGAGGTTCTTGGAATCATCCTCTGAGTGAACCAGACGCTGCCACGTTGGGTTTCGATGAAGAAACGTTTCCTGCAAAACACGACATATTTTCATAAGAATCTGATTCATCTCAATTTTTTGAGGAAAGAAGAGATGTATACGGAAACGTAGGAGCAAGTGGGGATGATGGAGAAAGAGTGTTCAGAGGCGTGTTCGAAAGCGGCGACGCATAGATGCGAAGCTAAACCAAGTCCTGCTTTTGACGGCGGTACGAAGGTTCGAACCAGATCCATGACTTTACCGTCATTCTTCATCTTGTACTCTATGAAGGCTTCGTGATCATCAGTCTCGAATCTATGTCTTCCTTCGTTCCACACGATCTTCGGTTTCTCCGTCGCCGTCCCCGTCGCCATTTTATCTGTTATCTCTCTAAGTCTAAGTCCACTCTCTTTCATTTCAAACCGAGAATTGATTTTAATATATCGTTAGTAAACCGGTTTAATGGATAAAAACGTATAATCGTCGTACACGTGGCAGGCGATGGAGGCGGCAGAGTGTTTTGCTTGCTTCGTCGTGTTATTTGGCGTGAAGTAAAGAGTTCAGAGAGAAAAGGAAGTCAAAACTTCAGAGAGAAAGTGGATGGGGGACACGAAGGTAGAGACAATCTCGAGGTTAGCTCAATGGAGAATTGAAAATTTTGGTCCTTGTTCTTTCAAAAAGTCCGATCCTTTCAAAGTCGGAATTTGGAATTGGTAAGCTTTTCATTTTTGGTTTATTTTGGTAAATTTTCTTCGGAATTTTGATTTTTGTTTGTTTTGGGATATGATGAAGGCATCTGTCTATAGAGAGGAATCGCTATCTATCAGTGAGGCTATTCCCAGAACTTTCTCGAGTATCTAAAGAGCAACCTCCTGTTGCCAAATTTGTTCTTCGTGTCTCCAACGTTGGCCCCAATCGTAGATTCTACATCTCTCCTGGTATGTCTTGTCTTTGAATTGACTTTTCTGGATTTGGAATTTGAATTCTATTGTCGAGCTCGAATTAGGTATTTCAGGAAAGGGAATTACCTTTTATGTGGGAACTATATTCAATTATGTGGAATCTGAAAGATATTAATTTAGATGTTAATGATTGGCTGATGATTAGTAGTACCTTATGGGATGGTTACAACTGAATTAGGTTTGTTTAAGCTGAGATACTCTGTTTATTTGGTGCAGTTTATGAGAAGCTGCTGCGTACAACTGATGATTGTGTGTGGCATGTTGACTCCAGTTTCCACGGTCGATTCACCATTGATGTTGAGTTTCTTGATCTCAAAATCTGCCCTGTGAATGTAAGCTTAATGATTCTATTTATACTCTCACAATTTCTTCTCTTTGTAACATTTGTACTTCCATGGTTGATCAAATCAAATCATAATCCAGGGTGGTGAAGCTTCTCCTGTTTGGCCAACCGATGCAACAATGCAATCAATCTCTACTCAAACCACTCTCAAATGCTTATCCCGGATGCTAGAGGAAAGCATACTAACCGATGTAATCATCCACACAGCCGATGGAACACTCTCTGCTCACAAAGCTATCCTCTCAGCTAGCTCAACTGTTTTCAAAAGCATGTTCCACCACGACCTCATGGAAAAGGAATCATCCACAATCCACATAGACGACATGTCGAGAGAATCTTGCATGGCTCTACTAAGTTACCTCTACGGAAACATAACCCAAGAAGAGTTCTGGAAACACAGGCTCGCCCTCCTCGGCGCTGCAAACAAGTACGACATAACGGATTTGAAAGCAGCCTGCGAGGAGAGCCTAATGGAAGATATAAACTCGAGTAATGTGCTCGAGAGGCTACAAGAAGCTTGGCTTTATCAGCTGGAGAAACTGAAGAAAGGGTGTTTGATGTATTTGTTTGATTTCGGAAAGATTTATGATGTCAGAGAAGAAATCAGCAGTTTCTTCAGGCAAGCTGATCGAGAACTGATGCTGGAGATGTTTCAAGAGGTTTTGTCTGTGTGGAAACCGGTCTAATATACACTTACACACATACTTTGAACATTTCAGCTTGATGGTGTTTTGTTTATAGTCTTCTTGTTCTCTTCTGTGTGTGTAACTAACAACAACTCTGGATTTTGTTGTATCACTCTGTCTAATGTATAGTATTGAGTGGATTTGCCTCTAGTTTGGTGTACCGAGCCTCTCAAATGGGCCGAGCCTTTCAAATGGGCTGTGACTAGGCCTAATGACTGTCGACATCGAATGTCGGCACAAAATATGATAATTTTGTCGATGTTGAAATCGTACGTTTTTTGTTTTAATTAGATGAGTCAGCATCAGGAGGATGAAGTATCGACCGACACGTGTCCGTTGCGTCCCAAAGTAAAGCTTATAACGTGAAGGCATTTGTATCGTCTCTTCCGCCAAAATTGGAAATGGATATCGAAGTTTGAGCTAAGAATCCAATTTAGGGTTAACTTTGCCGGATTCTCAAGCAATCTCCGAGAGAGACAGTGAGGTTTCGATGGCGAGGAACGGGATTGGGAGTTCAGGAGGGAAGAAGAATGGGGCTGGGCAGTTTTTCTTAGCGACGCTGCTTCTTTGGCTTGTCTCCGTCGTGTTTGAGATTGCTTTCAATCTCCGGACGGAGCTTCTCTGGGTGATTTGCGGTGGATGCTTCTTTCAATTGATGAATTGGGTTGTTCGTTCATGGATTTCTCGTGACCCTATATTTGTTAATACCTCTGTCTCGCTTTTGCACTCAATCATCACCTCCGCATCAGGTCCCTTTCTCTCTTCTCTTATATTTGAGTTCTTACTATAGGATTGTGCTCTGTTAGTGGGGAAATTTTATCATAGGTGTGCACATTGGTCGTTGGTATTAGTCAATTTTCCTTTGGTGCTGTGTTTTCACGGTTTCATTGCTTAATGTGATTCTTATTTCCGATTGGATTAGTCTTATGATTGATTGCCATAGCTTGAGTATAATGCAGTTCTTTCTTCGTTAAGCCTTACTGATTATGATTTTTCATCTTCAACACTGCTCTTGTGTTACTACAGTGGTTTTCATACTTCTCAATCAATGCTTAGCCAAAGGTTTAGACGAGATGTTTGATCATTCTGAGTTGGTTGGTGGGACTTGGAAATGGGCATATCCAGCTTTGTGTTTCTCATGCGGCTACTTTGCATATGACCAGTGGGATATGCTTCAGTACCGGTTATACAGCGGCTTAATACCTTCTATTCTTGTTCACCATCTAGTCCTCCTTGTTTGCTTCACATTGGCACTATACCGAAATGTAACCATCAACTACCTTATTCTTACTCTCATCTGTGAGGTACGTTCCACTTTTTTCTTCCTGAAAACTTGCCCTGGCTTTTCTCTGTTCTTTACCGAATCTATGCTAACATTCTCTAGTTAAACTAGACTAGTTTCATATATAACAATCTAGTTAGATATAGACTCAACTCTACAACATCTACTTGTTCGAACAAAAGTGACACCTCTGTTATTCGGATGTGTAAACAGATGCATTCGATCTTTCTACACGTGAGGAAGCTAAGGAGAATGGCAGGAATCCGAGACAGCAACACAGCATTGGTGAAACTGGAGTGGGTATTAAACTGGACAGCCTTTGTGTTTGCGAGATGCATTCCTCACATTCTCATCACTATCAAGCTGATCAAAGACGCACACAAGTTTGGGAAAGGCGTGGAGTTACCACTCGCTCTGTCTGGTATGGCAGGAATGAACATTCTTAATGTTGGCCTCGGGTTGGATCTGTTTCATGCTTTCAGAAGAGAGAGAAGCCACAGAAGAAACCAAGAGAACGGCAACCTTCACGACCATGGAGAATAATAGCTAATTTAGAGGCAATCCATTACCGAATCTATGGTTTGTTGTTGTATGAATACTACCCACTCATCTCTTGTTTATATCTGAGGCTTTGCTACTAAGTTCTAATAGCTTTCAGATTTGTATGTATCTCTCTATAGGAAAACTACATGTAAATGTTATTTCTTGATGATTACAGTCAACAGACTTTTTTTCTTCTTGTGTTTGGGGAAACGGAACCAAATTAGAATTTTGGTTTGATCTTTGGTTGTGATTTATATATCATAATCATTATATAAAAGTTAATCTTAATGAACTTTGGTTTATTCAGTTAAATTTTGGTATAATCTTTTCAATCTATTAGGAAAGTTTGTTTAGTGTTGAGTTGATGAAGTTTGGTCCGGTTCAGTTTCCACCAATGTTTGGAAGAAAAAAAAATGCAAGAGCATGAGAGGTCCTACCGGGAGTCGAACCCAGGTCGCTGGATTCAAAGTCCAGAGTGCTAACCACTACACCATAGAACCTCAGGTGCTTGTTCTGTTGCATGTACCAGTTTAGAATCTAATCCAAAATATTGTATTTTAGACACGACCAATGAATAGATTCAACATCAGCAGTTCAGCAGCACCACAGATTGCAGTTTTCTTTGTCTTTATCTAACCAAACAAAACAAAAATCAATATTTTACTTGGTGACAATGCATCATATGAGACCATCAAACTGGTGACAGTGAAATAACAAAGATGAATCTCACAAGACATAAACGTTAAGAAGATTACACTATGTAGCAAAAGAAACAAGGGTGATCTTTTTGCTACTAACAAGTCAGAATCTGAAAATTATGGTAAGAAATCCAGCTTAACAACAGATTGATTCTAGCTATACTCCAAGAACGAACCTATTGCTTCTCCTAAATCCCCAAATTTACTGAGTTTCTACTTCGAGTGAAAACCGTGGCAAATCCGTTGCGATTCTTCTCAGAACTCCCTCGGTTTGATGACATAATTAATGACACTGTTGTTGAGTCCGAAGAAGATGAACAAGGAGGTGAGGTCTTGTTATTGCTGTTCTGGATTGCAAGAAACTCAAGTGATCTTCCATTGATTGTTTTGATGCACTCATGAGGATCTTTTCCTAACAAAGCTTCCTTGTTGTGAACTGACCTTGCAGAACCTGGAATGCTAGCTGTATCGATCAAGAATTCTTCTAGTGTTGCAAGAGATTGTAGCTGTTTCCCAAGTGATGCTATTGTTTTCTGACAATCTGCAAATTTTCCTGCAGCTGTTGCTATGTCTTCCTGCAATAGAATCAGCTTTTAGTGAAACAAGGATTAAGAAAAAGAAAAAAAGACTAATTGGTGATCAGAAAAATAAAAAGCTATACCTGTTTGATCTTTGGTTCCACTTTTTCTCTCTTGATCATTGTCTTCTCTTCTATCTCTCTTCTAAGCTCTTCTTCAAATGTCTCACACTTTTCCTTTAGCCCATCAGAGACAATCCTCTCCTTTCTCACCTCTGCTTCCATTCTGGTCACCCGAGATTCGGCTTGTGTTTTCGATTCATTAGCTAGTTTAAGCTCCCTTTTCATCGCTTCCAACTTCATCTCAACTTCTTGAAAACAAACTCTAGATTCTTGATATTGATCTTTAATTACGTCAAAAGATATCTTTAGCTCAGCTTTCTCAGCTTCCATCTTCTCCAACTCATCTTCCATCTCAATTTTGTCACCAACTACAGCTTCGAGTTCTAAGCTGAATCTCTTCTCTGCTTCTTTACAACAAATAACTTCACTGTCAAGCTCATCCTTTTCTGCTTGTAGCTTCTCCAACTTTGTGTCAACTTCTTGAAAACAAACTCTTGACTCTTGATATTTATCTTTGAGCACGTCAAAAGATGTCTTTAGCTCAGCTTTCTCAGCTTCCACCCTCTTTAACATATCTTCCAACTCCATTTTGTCACCAACAACTGCTTCAATCTCTAAGCTCAATCTCTTTTCCGCTTCTCTACAACATTTAACTTCTCTTTCAAGATCATCCTTTTCTGCTTGTATCTTCTCCAACTTCTCCATTAAGCTCAATTCATATCCATCCTTGGAGTTTTTAGCCTGTGTCTCAGTAGGAAGAGCCACAAGACGTTCCATCTCAAGGAAATCATCCATGAGATCAATTTCAGTTGATGAAGTAGTGCCCTGAAGACTTCTATTGCCGCCTTTTTCATTCTTGATTTGATCTAACTCAGAAATAAATGCTGATGATGCCCATGAATCAGAGCAACTCCCCTCAACTCTCTCCCTTCCTCCATCTGAATGACTATCCACAGATTGATTAGATGATAGCGATGATGATGTTTTAGCCAAAATCCTAAGCTTCCTGCACTCAGCTTCGAGTTTCGCCAACTTCTTTATGATGTCTAAATGCTGCTTACTAGCAGTTTCTGCTGCTTGAGTGCTCAAGTCCCTCTCAATCATCACAATCTCAAGGTCTTCACGCTGTGTAAGAAACTCGCGTCTCAGCATCATGTTTTCAGATTTAGCAGCTTCTGCTTCTTTCTGGAGCTCAAGAACTCGCTTCTCTAGACCAGTGTTAGCAGAATGCAACTCCTTGGTGCTCTCAGTCACAGCTGCTTGAATATTCTTCTCTTGTTCATCTCTAAACTGCCTTAGTTGTCTCACACACTCCTTAAGCGCCCCATCAAGATGACTTACCCTATCTTCCAAGACAATGTTCTTATCAGCCGCATCCTCGAGCTTTTGCTTCAGCTCAACCACTTCATTCTCAGCTTTCTCCCACCCTTGAAAAAAAACCACAAGAGAAAATGCTTTCACTATAAAATGCTAACTCCAGAAGCAGGATCAGAAAAGGAGTGACTAATTACCAGCAACAGCATCTTCTGCAACTTTGGCATGTTGTTTCACTAGCTCATCTTTGGAATCCATAACTGGTTCCAATATCAAAGTAGTACCAGTCATCATCAAATCACAAACTTAAGTACCTTAAGAAGAGAAAAATAAAACAAAACCAAACAATTTTTTAGGAACTTTTGAAAACATATGTATAAAAAAAAAGAGGTAACTTGGCTTATCAGCTTTCCCAGATTTTGCTTTCAGGACACTCTGACAACAAATCTTAAGTACTTAACTATATAATGGACTGGACCACAACATTTCCCAGAAGAACACAAAACTGGTAATGATTTTAGCAATCACTTCATAACATGTCATTAAAAAAGAACTACAACAACATCTTTCTGTTTCGTTTCGTGTAATGAACAATTTGTTACAGAACATTAGAAAAAAGAGTTGAGGAGAAAACAAGATTACCAGACTAGAAAACAGTTGCAATATGATATGATTCTTCAAAACCAAGAATAAATAACATGGCCAAAAAAGCGAGAATTTCTTTCTTTTTGTGGTTGTAATTCTTTACAGTTTTGAAATGTCTTTTTTTTTCAATTTTCAAAAGAGGAAGAGAGGGAGAAGATATCTAACTTTTTCTTCAGCATTTAATGGAAGAATACAAATTTGAAAAACTTTTTCTAGTTCCATGAAATAAGTGGGCTGCTGTAAGATATCTACCACATATTATTTGGTCCAAGCCCATTAGTTTAGATATTTCAAGCCCAATGAGATATATTGCACATTTTATTCATATTTCACATTAACATATTTATTTATCTGAAAAAAGAAAAATACAAATACAAAATGAAAGCCGAACTATGATCAATAATATTAAATTTTTACAAATAATTACCATTAAAATGCAATATATTGTGATGGGTGTTGTTGCTATGTAAGTAACAAAGCAGCGCTAAGTGGATAAATATTGATACAAACTGTAATGAATTAAGTATCGTCTAATAAACTTTTGGAAATGTTGTAAGTTGATAATAGTTCCAAGTATACGTCATTTTCTTTAGTTCAAGACTTTGAAATTTGAATCTCACATGTTGTTGTCACTCATGAATCACGACCTACGTTTATACATATAGACCATACATTATCATTTAATATCAAATTATTGTCGTAAAATCTCATATTTTGTACATATATATACTATAATGTTTTAAATATAATCCCCATGTCGTTTTATACCATTCGCATTTTCGTATATGCTATAGTGTCTATATATACGCAGACCAATGGGGCTTACGTCCTGATCAAGGATTCTTTGTCTTGGTGCTATATTTTTTTTGTGATACTTAAATTTAAGATTTTCTGGATCAATATAAATGGGACTATTTTATGAAAATTTTCATTTAATTTTTCAAAATCTTTTAGGTTAGGTAAAAGAAAATAGGTAGGTGGTCCTCCTCCTAATCTTGAATACGATCATCTATTAAAATGGTCCCGTTTAACCCTACAGCCAACGCTCTCGACAAAAGAAACAAAACAATTACGAAATTCATGCAAAACAACTATTAAAAAAAAATTCACTCACCTATTGATATCAAAGGTCAAAGAAAATTTGTCAAACGGTGGCAAATAATCTTAGATTACCATAATCAACAAAACTACTCGACAAAACATTCAATTACGTACTATTTCTCTTTGAGATTCTTGACTATCCAACTTCGTTTAAACTTGTTTCGAGAGCTAAAAATTACTTTTAAAACAGCTGGTTAAGTTTCGATTTTTCAAAAGAATGCTTTAAAAAGTTTCCAAAATAAAGTAGACAAAAGTCACAAAACAAACAAATGTCTACTCGTCCTTTAATTAACCTAAAAATTAGGTTTTCCTTCGCATCAGTCTTACCACATTGATAAATTCTTATATAATTTTCTTTGGAGGAGTCACATTGCTTTCCTACTTTTGATTGAACTTAGACAAACTAAAGCCACTTTTTTCTTTGAGTTGTCACCTCAAACACAATAAAGTTCAAATATCAAAATCAGTTGCAAATGAATCAACTATTGATTTCAACATTTTAACCAATTTCGTTCGAATCAAAATGAACTTGGTAAAACTTACATACATATGATATGAACAACTCTCCACCATAAACGGATGTGCTATACCTATCTCGATAATTTCTAATATGAATGTATCACAAAAATCTTTAGATTTGGGATTTGGAAATAAACAATGTATAGAAAAGAGACAACTATAAGACAATGTGAATGGGGCAATGCTTTGGGGTCCATTTTTTATGCTCAAATGTTTCCCACTATTGTGAACAACCTAACATGGACTCTTCTTCTTGCATTATAACTTGTACTACTCTCTTTTTTTCTTTAGGAAATAATAAAAAGGAAATTAAGGTGAGCACTAAAAGTCATAGAAAAAATTTCAAGAATCCCATGCAAAATATATTAAAGCAACTCACTTTTCTAGTTTTCTTCTATCTTTAATTATACCTTTTTCTTTTCTTTCCTTTGCTCAAAACTTTCTCTTTTGTCATATTGAAATAATGATAAAAGGCTATTTTGACGAGTCCTATTTTGACCCTTCTCTCATCTTTTAATGGCTTTATCACATTCAGACCACATGCCTACAAAGAGGTATGGTGTAGGGCAAGACTCTTGTCCCTTTACATACGCTTAATACATCTACATACAAAAACCTAATTAATTCAATAACTTAATCTATGGATAGTTCAATCGCTTTTAAATCCATGTCTCGTCATTACTTACAAAAAAACCTTCCACATAATTCTTCTTCAAACAGAAGCATCAATCATTGAAAAAACGACCAAACCAAATATTAAACTAAAAAAAAAAATATGTAGAAAAATATTTTTAAAAGGGTAATCAAAGTAATGAAAAATTCAACTTTTACTTTTCCTGGATTTTTTTCTGGTTAAGGTCCTCACCATCCAACCCTGTTTCCTCACTTTGGTTCCTTCGACCTTAGATGGTGCCACATGGCAAGAAGACGTGGACGATCCTGATTTGAGTTTGATGACGTGGAATAGATGACCAATACGCTTGCGCCATCTAAGCGATGACTTGGCACTATTGTGCTCTACGATACTGGTATTGCTCGTTATAGGAGATTGCTGCTTCTTGCATGTTGAGTTTGTTGTGTTGTTGTTGTTGTTGTCTACACAAACCTTTGTCACTACTGCTTTCTTTTCCCACGACGCGTTTCCGTCGTTTTCGAATTTTATCGATATAAAGGAATCTGAACAAAACATGAAACTTTTCAAATTTATCATAATTGATCTTGTACAATAATTAAGATATTATATTAAGATAAACTACATTATTTTACCAACTATAAAGATATAGTTAGCCGTATAGCACACAACTCATTATATCAAGTAGAAACAAAATTTTCAGCTGGCTGTTTAAAATAATATTTTATTCACTCATTTTTGAATATAAAAATATATAAAATTATTGTGTATATGAATGTGTCTATATGATCCTTATTTGATAAATGGCTTTCTATTAAAAAATTATGAACATATATATCATTGAAAATAGTGTTAAATCCCACACACACATATTGTGTGGGAGAGGAGTTTATAATCTTAATCGGAAAAAAGAAAATCCCGTTTGTCAAGGGAAACAAAAAAAAGAGGAAAATTACCAATTAGAATTAGATCTTGGGTATGTGTATAATTAAAGTGATATTCATAAAAATACTGTACCTTCTTGGCTTGTGGAGACGTCAAGATCGGAGGAGGGATGGAATTTCCGGTGACGGAGATCGAGGCGACTGAGGAGAGAGCTCAAGGCGAATATCTTAGGGAGGCTGATGATTGGTGAAGAGGAAGAGTGTTTGGTTCTTGATGATCTCTGTTTTGAAGCTAAAACAAGAAGCCTCTCGTTCAAACAGAGAGGACAAACTCCAACATACTCTTCTTTTGGATGGAAATAACAGTATGGTGAGCTATCATCTTTGTACATATCCATCTTCACTTCCGAAGAGAGCTGAAAAGAGAGAAGGAGAAGAGGGAGAGAGGGAGATATATAAGATATGTAACAAAGAGATGGGCTTAGGTCTGAAATAGAAGCTTTGTAATATATATATCGAATATCTTTGTATATATTACATATTGTTTTTAAGTAATTTTAACAAAAAAAGAATTCCTAGTAGATAAGCCTTTTAGTTGCCGGAAAAAAAAAAGAGAGAAAAAAAGACAAGCCTTTTATTTTTATTTTGTCAACAAGACAAGCCTTTTAGTTATGATTAATTATGGCGACTTAAGGGATATGACATGATTTTAATTAATATCTAATCCACAATCCTTTAAAAGCTCATTTTAATTAATAGATTTTGTTTACATCATTGTTTTCAGATAATGACATAATCTAGAAAATTAGTGTATATAGTATAATAGTATATACCCTAGATTTAGAGTTTAAGTTTTATGTGTGAAGTCTAAGTATAGAACAGATCTCGAACTTACTACTGTTATCATGGCCTACGAGTATTCGAGATATCATAAATAAAAGTATTTATAAAAAAAAAATTAAAATAGTTTATAAATTGTTGATCGTCAGACAAATACTTACATAGTTTACATTGTTAATTAACCAATTCAACGTAGCATGTTCTGGTCGTCTTACTAGATATAGACTCGAACAGATAGTTAGAGAAGGATGATTGATCGCTTGTGGATCCGTGGCATGTGTAATAGATATTATTTAAAACTAGTAATCAGATTTTAAAAAAAATACTGTGAACAGAGAATCTATATTTGTTTGTTAAGAAAAAATCAAATTAGTTTTTGGACGTGTTGGCCGAGAAACATCCACTTGTAGCATTCGTAATTAAAAAGAGAATGTATCCGAATATAAGGGACCCATTAATACAAGTCATCTTCCTTTGGTATGTATGTGTGAGTGAGTGATTTTGGAGGTCTCTCTCCATATTCGACAATATATTCAATTCTATCTCCTCACTTTCACTTCAAGTTTATTTCTTTCTAACAACTTGATCGAAATTTCGGCGTATAGTTGTTTACATTTAGAAACAATTGTCAAAATATTTAAATCAAATCCTCAAACTTTTTGTTTTTAGAAACTCAATTTTCATTTGAACTTAGAATTCATCATGTCGACGTTCAGTTCAAACCAACATTTTTTGATAATTAATGAATAGACTCATGCATGTGTTAGTACAAATGATTTTAGTTTTCATTATATTTCCGTGTGAGAATTATTATGTTTCTTCATAACTTTAAATGGCTCTCACATCCATCACATGGGCAATTCTCCATTATCAAGACTATATCGCTTCATAAGCAATTCTTTCTTCTTTGGGCGAAACAAAAGATCAGATTTAGCTTCGGGTTTGATGAAACTTCTCCCTATTTGCTAATCATCTCGAAAATTGCTCAAATTAAGTCTTCTATTTGTCTTCACAAATTTCAAATCACGTGCTTATAATCCAAATGGGAATTGAATAAGTAAGTAAATAAATCATGATTAAAGCTTAGGAGCTAGATTGACCTAGTTTATAAAAGTTGGGGTCTGGATGTGAACATAAAAGGGGTCCATTTTATTTGTTGGTCAAAAACTTTGAGCGTTCACGTGATCTTAAAAAATAAAAAGAAGAAGACAGGCTTCAATATCAAGAGCTAAAGACCCAAACACTTAGAGAGACATTGACAGGTGATTTGTTATGTGTAGTGATGAGTTTCAATGTATCATCACTTTTTCAATTAGACCACCATCCCACATACTTCCTCTACACTATATACTACTACTCACAATGATCAAAGCTTTTAGTGTATGACTTGATTAAATAACAAATGCTTTTCAAACCAATTTGGACCGGTTCCGTCGGACGGGTCCGAACATGACAAATTGAAGAAAATCACATTTTAAACAAACTTTTGTCGCTGTTCATATATGCTGATTTTATTCAAAATAAGAGATAAGAGATAATTAACTTTTTATATTCAAGGAAATTACCTGTCTATTGATTTGTGGTCCGAATGGTTTGATCAATTGATCAGAAAGAAAATGTTGTAATGTTGATTAAAAATAGTTGTTTTGGGTCTTGGACTTATTTGACGTTTTGAGAACATTTTTTGCTAATATGTACGATTATCTACAATTTTGTCCAATATACCTTTTTCTAAACATAACGTTATGCCTGAATATAGATTTCAACATATTGTTGCATAGTTAATTCGATAAAAAAAACTCTTGCTCAGTCCACTTCTTGATAGATCTTCACATGGCCATTATTCAGATCCGTGTAATTAATTATACGATCTTATCAATTTTGAAGGAATAAAAGGAGTCCTAGAAGGTTATCTATAAAAGAACACACAAAGAAAAAGGACCTTTTTATATAAGAAAAAGTGAAGTTAAGAACAAAATACTAAAAAGAATGATCACATGGGAGGAATGGAGAATCTTTGGGTAGGATTCAAGTAATGTTCCCATTATGGGATTTTATGGTATGGGTATCATATTTGTGGGCCACTTCTCTGTTTTCAATTTGAGTCTTTTACCAAAAAAAATCTGTAAGGTTTTTTTGTAAAGTGTTTTCAATTTAAGTATTTATCATCACATGGGGAAAGACAAGGAAACAATAGGATAAGAGACGACAGTAGCGATCAAGATCCTACGATTATGTCTCTTTTGAGCTTAGAGATCCTGTGACCAAATTTAATTAACTGATCTGGATTTGGTATCGTTACAGTATTCATATCCACATAACCATTTAATAGATTTTAATCCAATAGATCTATGTTGCTTTACAAAGAAATATCTGTAATAACATGTGGTTACAAAAAAACCAAAATTGGAATATGGTATATCTGTAAGCTATGATTTGTTTTTTCACAGTAATATTTTGTTTGGACAACTAAAAAAGTAAAGTACAACTAAACTCTACAGAATTTGTTGGCTATATACAGAGAGAAACAAAAAACATATTTAAAACAATTGCTAAAATTGACAACATTAGTTTCACTATATAAATCACCTAGACTAACCCAATATTACCCACCAAATCATCTTCTTCACAATTATAAACAGGAAATACAAAACAAGTTGTAATACTCATTTGTATTAAATCATCACTAGTATTTACGTTATGACGACTCAAACATGCAATGTTTTCATGTTCGTAGCTATATTGACGATGATGTTTTCTGCACACATTGCTCAATCAAACAGTCTAACAATGTGTGTGAAACATTGTGCACATAACCGGTGTTTGAAAGCGGCGAAAAATTCTACTCCTGAAATTTGTGATGAAACTTGCAAGAAAATCTGCAACAATCAACTATTCGGTGGTAAAAAATTTATTGTACCTCCTCCTAAGGGAAGCTCCCACTTCTGTAGATGGTTGCCTCAGTTTTGTTAATTCCACGAAAAAAATTTCGATGTTTTATTTTTTGCATGACTATTTTTTTTGTAAAACTTTATGCATGACTAAGTTATTAATTTGTATCTACTTAATTCATCGTCCTTATTAAACAAGCGTTTATGTGAACAAAAACATTTACCCTAAAAAAATATTTCGATTTAACTAAACTAGGTCAACTCAAATATATACATAACCATTGGTTATTAGATCTTTTGAGTCTTCTCCAAAGACTTAATAACCATTTGTCGCGATAACATCGATACATCAAGAATAAAAATGTGACTTGAAATCATCATCAAACAACTATTACAAAACTTATTAACAAACAAAACTTTTATTAAAAAAAAAAAAAAAAAAAAA
>Ga0041059_1000086_pt1 | contig 49738 bp, 38 predicted proteins | sample AraColnosormetaG_FD_56232 | JGI IMG/M metagenome (GOLD analysis project Ga0041059, IMG submission 56232) | Arabidopsis roots microbial communities from North Carolina, USA - Col MF nosort | ecosystem: Host-associated > Plants > Roots > Unclassified | place: USA: North Carolina | collected...
AAAAGTTANAAAAAAAAAAAAAAGAGTAACAATACTATCAGAGCCAGGTTTCGATCCTGGGACCTGTGGGTTATGGGCCCACCACGCTTCCGCTGCGCCACTCTGATTTGTTGTTGTAATGTTAATTAGGTATATATTTATCATGGTAATGTATAACTCGTGCCAGAATATGGGCTTTGAGCCCAAATAAGAGCGTAACGGATCTGATAAGCGGGTCGGGTTTGACAAGATCCATGAAATGTGAAGCAGAAACCAAAGGTTTTATGAAGGGTTTATTTCGGCGGCTGTGTTTGTACTTCACGGCGCCTTCTCTTTTCTCCAGATCTCTCTTCTCTTCACCCAAGTCTTGTTTTTAATCTGTTCTTCGAATCTGAACTCTTTGATTTCTATGTTTGTATTAATAACTCTACAAAATCAAGTAGCTACATAGCCCGAGATTGTGCTCGTGGAGGCAGTAAACTATCTGAAGCAGCCACTATTACCATTTCGTGGCGATCACAAAAACGATTCAAAAAATGTGGAGGAACATTCTGGGAAGAGCTTCATTGAGAAAGGTTAAGTTTTTATCTGATTCTAGCTCCTCCGGTACTCATTATCCAGTGAATAGAGTCCGTGGGATTCTGTCTTCTGTTAATCTCAGTGGCGTTAGAAATGGTTTATCTATAAATCCAGTCAACGAAATGGGTGGATTAAGCTCGTTTCGTCATGGTCAATGTTATGTGTTTGAAGGGTATGCTACAGCTGCGCAAGCTATTGATTCGACTGATCCTGAAGATGAGTCTTCTGGGTCTGATGAAGTTAATGAATTGATAACGGAAATGGAGAAAGAAACTGAGAGAATCCGTAAAAAAGCTAGGCTTGCAGCTATACCGCCAAAGAGAGTCATTGCGGGAATGGGAGCACAGAAGTTCTATATGCTGAAGCAGAGACAGGTGAAAATGGAGACTGAAGAATGGGAAAGAGCAGCGAGAGAGTGTAGAGAGATTCTAGCTGATATGTGTGAGCAGAAGCTTGCACCGAATTTACCTTATATGAAGTCTTTGTTTCTAGGCTGGTTTGAGCCTGTGCGTAATGCTATTCAAGATGATCTTGATACTTTTAAAATCAAGAAAGGGAAGATTCCGTATGCGCCTTTTATGGAGCAGTTACCGGCTGATAAGATGGCTGTTATCACTATGCATAAGATGATGGGATTGTTGATGACTAATGCGGAAGGCGTTGGCATTGTTAAGCTAGTGAATGCTGCTACTCAGATCGGGGAAGCTGTTGAGCAGGAGGTGGGTTTTAATTTCTCTTGTTGCTTTTGATGCTATTTCATGATGTGTGAATCTAGGAATGTGTCATTGATACATATTGCCTTGTCCCCATGGGGTATGAAGTGTATATTGGTTTGATGGTTTGTGTATTTTGTTACTGGATCAGGTCAGGATCAACAGTTTTTTGCAGAAAAAGAATAAAAAAAATGCAACTGACAAGACGATCAATACAGAAGCTGAGAATGTTTCAGAAGAAATTGTGGCCAAAGAAACGGAAAAGGCGAGGAAACAAGTTACTGTACTGATGGAAAAAAATAAGTTGAGGCAAGTAAAAGCATTAGTGAGGAAACATGACTCATTCAAGCCATGGGGTCAAGAGGCTCAAGTGAAGGTTTGTTTATACTTCCACCCTTGTCAATGCACAGAGCTTTATAATAGTTCTTATTTTCCTTCTCTTTTTTTTTCTCGTCTCTGTGATTTAATAATATTGACTCTTGTGCTTCTAGGTCGGCGCACGTTTGATTCAGCTGCTGATGGAAAATGCATATATACAACCTCCAGCTGAACAGTTTGATGATGGTCCACCTGACATCCGACCTGCTTTTAAGCAAAATTTCAGAACTGTCACATTAGAAAATACGTAAGAGTCTTGAATTTCTGTTTATGCTCATTCACATGTATCTGTCTCTGTCTCTCCCTCTCCTTGTATCTGCTGTTTATTTACATTCTATTGTATTCTTCTTCAGAAAAACGAGCAGGAGATATGGTTGCATCGAATGCGATCCTTTGGTCCTAAAGGGCCTTGACAAATCAGTAAGCAGAATCGTGGACTATGTTTTTACTGATCTTTTATCCTGTACCTTTGTAATGTTTGGGTCATAACAATCTTTTACCACTATAGATCTCCCTACTCCTTTCTCACAATTTTCCTTTGTTTTAAACAGGCTAGACATATGGTCATTCCCTACTTGCCAATGCTAATACCTCCCCAGAACTGGACAGGGTATGAGATCTTTTCACCAATAATTAGGACTTATATTGTTCCTTCCTTACTCTGGCTATATAGATATTCTTTCTTGTGTAGCCGTCATACAGGTGATATCTACAGTTTGCTCAAGTATGTTTCTAGAATTGCTATGTAACTTGACAGTATTTTACAGGTATGATCAAGGGGCTCATTTTTTCTTGCCTTCGTACGTCATGAGAACACATGGAGCTAAACAACAACGCACTGTTATGAAACGAACTCCAAAGGAGCAACTGGAGCCAGTATATGAGGTCTGAGTCCCTTGACCTGTATTGCGAGTTAATATTGCTTGAGCTTAGTCATTTCTTGGATGCTTAAAAGCAGATAGGAGTTGCGAAATTATGAATATTGTTATTAACAGATAAGTTCATGTGATTCCTTTTGTTTAATCAGGCTTTAGATACTCTAGGAAACACTAAATGGAAGATAAACAAAAAGGTGTTAAGTTTGGTGGACAGAATCTGGGCTAATGGAGGTCGCATTGGTGGTCTGGTTGACCGTGAAGATGTAAGATCTCTCCCTCTCTTCTTTGCGGATCTACTTGTAGTTCTTATTCACCCATCCGCTAGCCATCTTCTTCAGAAGAAGGAAGTAATTTTGATTCCTACTTCTCTTTTAGAAATTTTGATTTTTTCTCACCTCTTTATAAACTACAAAAGGTACCCATTCCAGAAGAGCCGGAAAGGGAAGACCAAGAAAAATTTAAAAATTGGAGATGGGAATCCAAAAAAGCAATTAAGCAAAATAATGAGAGACATTCACAAAGGTGTGATATAGAGCTCAAACTCGAGGTAAGAGAAGACTTCTTTTTGCACTCTTTTTTGCTGCTGTGATGTATAAAACCATCGTTGTGCTTTCAATTGATTGATCAGGTGGCACGTAAAATGAAGGATGAGGAAGGTTTCTACTACCCTCACAACGTTGATTTTCGTGGGCGAGCATATCCCATACATCCATATCTTAACCATCTCGGGTCTGATCTCTGCCGAGGCATCCTTGAGTTTTGTGAGGGAAAGCCTCTTGGGAAATCAGGGTTGCGTTGGCTGAAGATACATATAGCAAACTTATATGCTGGTGGAGTCGATAAGCTGGCTTATGAGGATAGGATTGCGTTTACTGAGAGTCACTTGGAAGATATATTTGATTCTTCTGATAGACCTCTTGAAGGAAAAAGATGGTGGCTTAACGCAGAGGATCCCTTTCAATGTTTGGCTGCTTGCATTAATCTTTCAGAAGCCTTGAGAAGCCCCTTTCCTGAAGCTGCAATATCCCATATCCCCATCCACCAGGTACTCGCTAGATTTTATCCATACTTGTACATGAGCAACTTTTGTGACATTCTTGCAAAATGAAAGTTATATAGGTGCCTTTGTTGCTCCGAATTTATCATCATCATCTATGCTCTTTAAGTAGATAATCTTACTTTCCTGTATTAATTTCTATTGCAAGGATGGTTCATGTAATGGTTTACAACACTATGCTGCTCTTGGGAGGGATAAGGTATGCCATTAGTTTTACAGTACCTATAATTTCTTTTTTTGTATGCATCCTTTCGAGCATAGGCAAATGTATTTCTCCTCAAGGTTCTCTGATTCATTTCTTTCAAATTGGTTCTGTTTATAGTTGGGAGCAGATGCTGTCAACCTTGTTACAGGTGAAAAGCCGGCAGATGTTTATACAGAAATTGCGGCTAGGTACTTTATCTATTTTTTATATTCCCTTATCTCTCTGGCTATAGTAACACTCTAATCAGACAGGATTTTAACTTGGTTTAATTAAATCAGGGTTCTCAAGATCATGCAGCAAGATGCAGAGGAAGATCCCGAAACATTTCCAAATGCCACATATGCCAAACTCATGCTCGACCAGGTTTTCACACCTCTTGCTTGTTATATTGGCCACTTTCTGCCAAACATGTTACCTGACAGCCTATTCTTATCCCTTCAATATAAGGATCAGATATACTGCTACTATGTGTCAATTTAATACTTGTTTGTGATCATCCTATCTGACAACAAGACTCTACTATTGAAATTCTTTAGGTTGACAGAAAGCTGGTCAAACAGACTGTCATGACATCAGTGTATGGTGTTACTTATTCTGGCGCACGTGACCAAATAAAGAAGAGGTTAAAAGAACGTGGTACCTTTGAGGACGATTCACTGACTTTTCATGCATCGTGTTATGCAGCAAAAGTAAGGAAATGATAATTTACTTGCTTGATTAGGCAACGATATGCTTTCTATGGTTACAAATTTTTAATCTGCAATTAATTATTGGATTTGGCATCGAAGATTCACTCCTTTATTGGTTCTGTTTCTAGATCACTTTGAAAGCATTGGAAGAGATGTTTGAAGCTGCAAGAGCTATCAAGAGTTGGTTTGGTGATTGTGCAAAGGTCAGTGCTTATATCCATGATGCTCTGCTTAAGAAATCATAAGTTAGGAAGGAATTTTCACTTGACAAATGGTTACGACATTGAGATTTGTTTTCTGTGGTGGACAGATAATAGCTTCAGAAAACAATGCAGTTTGTTGGACGACTCCTCTTGGACTTCCAGTTGTACAGCCTTATCGAAAGCCTGGAAGACATTTGGTAATGCTCTTAACTTCTTTTATAAATGACGGAACACAAATGATCAGCTGAAAGAAATGGATAGCGACTCTCTTGAATATCACTGAATTTGAGAGGCATCAATTTTGGCAGGTTAAGACTACCCTTCAGGTGTTAACTCTAAGCCGTGAGACTGATAAGGTAACCCAACCAAATTTCATTCACCATATAACTTTTCTCCATATTTTTCATTAATTGGTAAATATGGCTAGACATTCTTATTTGGAGAAAGAGTAGGGTTCAGCCTACATCTTATTGTAATGTAGCATTTGGGTAGATTTGATGAGTTTTAAGCAGAAAAGTCTCATCTTTCTGCACCACATTCTGTATTCTTGCTTCAGGTCATGGCGAGGAGGCAGATGACTGCTTTTGCACCAAATTTTATACATTCTCTTGATGGGTCTCACATGATGATGACAGCAGTTGCCTGCAACAGGGCCGGCTTGAGTTTCGCAGGTCAGCTTTAGCCTTTCCGTATGCATCTAACTGATCTTGATTTTTTCATTCTAGATTCTTACTCTTCATACCCATTTAAAATTTGTAGGGGTGCATGATTCGTTCTGGACGCATGCCTGTGATGTTGACGTAATGAACACAATACTCAGAGAAAAGTTTGTCGAGCTCTACGAAAAGCCAATCTTAGAAAACGTAAAAGAATCTACTTATTACATCTTTCAAGGGGAATACAATTACCAACATTACACTTTCTTTCTTTGTTTTATTATAACTAAACTCATGATGGAGGGTTTGTCTTTGTGTTGATAGTTGTTGGAGAGTTTCCAGAAGTCCTTCCCAGACATAAGTTTTCCGCCATTACCAGAACGAGGCGACTTTGATCTGAGGAAGGTCCTAGAGTCGACTTACTTCTTCAACTGAGCTGCAGCACATTCAGGTTACTTAAATACTGGAAGCTCCAATACTCCACATCTAACATTCAGGACAGAGTAAGTTTGCTTCTTCAGGCCAATACATCAGCCACATTGATCAAAGGGGAAAAGATTCTTAATAAGGAATGTTGATGGTTAACCTCAACTTAGAGGTGGGCTTCGGGTTACTTGTAAATATACACAGAAAGAGTGTTTCAAAGCTTGGCAGGAGGGAAGGCGTTGGATCGAATTGATGGATCGGGTTATCGAACCAGTGACTGTGGCACTCCGGATTACTAGCAGTTTCTTATCGACCACACAAAATTACCAAGAGATACATGCAGTCTTGTAGGAACTGAAAACGGGTGCTAAAGGATAATCATTTAAATGGTCTTAGTAGACACTCTTTTTTGATTGACTTGTAATTTATTATAGACTCTAAAATGCATTTTATATAATAATATATGAACTTGAACAATGTTCATTATCCAAGAAAGAATTTTTGAACATTCAAAGAATTGAACTAAGCATACAGAAACAATCTTTTATAGGGAAAACATTAAAAGAAAAAACAAATGATTATAAACTCTTATCTGTTAATGAATATTGGCCTATTGAGAGGGCTTTCATGTGGTAATACGAGCCCAATTCTTAAAGGCATCAAGAAACTCAATTTTCTTCATCTTCCTCTTCCTCAACTTTGGCAATCTGAGATTCTTTTGAGTCTCCATGAACGTTGCTTTATACCTCCACTTATCCACGAATATCTTCATCTCCTGACATTTCTCTATCACTTGCAACGCCGTGCCAAAGAAGCCTCCTTTGACCAATGCATTCAAGAACGCATCCGCAAGAGCATGCTCCAGTTTTGCTTTCTTGTCTTTGAACTCTTTCCATATAACCACCACCTCGAAGTACTTCTCGCAGCTCACGTATCCATTGATCAACGACAAGTATGTCTGGTTATTCGGCTCATACTGAAGGAAAGTCATCCTTCTGAATGTACTCTTTGCATCTCCTAGGCGACCAGATTTACAAAAGGCATGGATAATCGAATTCCAATCATGGGACTTCACTTCTACGCGTGGATCTTCCATAACTTCCTCCACAAACTCTGCCATTAACTCAGGTCTCTGATTCTCAAGGAGACCAGTCATTATTGTTAAGTAGCATCTTTTCAGATCCGCCACTCTTGTTTCTCTCATATCCCTAAACAATGTAAGAGCAGATAGGAAATCATGTTTCGTCATGGAAGCTTCGATCATAGTGTTATAGGTCTCAACGTCTAATTGAAGCCCAGAGCTGCTGATCTCTGTAACAAGCTGAGTAGCTTCAGATGTTCTGCCTTCTTTGCAATAAGCCTTCAAGATCGGCACATACACACCAATCCCTCCAGATCCTCCCTGAGCATTCAATTCATCGAGAATACTTTTACCCGAAAATCCGAGCTTGACACAAGCATTTACGATTCCAAACCCCACTGATCCGCCAACATCAGTGGACATAGATTCCAACTTCTGAGCTTCGATGATCAGTTTCGCTAAACTCTCAACGCTTTTACTCTCTATGAACCCTCTAACCAATTCACAGTACGTTTCCTCACTGAAACTCGAGGCTTCTCCAACTCCTTTAAGACTACACAGTATAACATCAGAAGCACTATCTAAATCACCACTCTTAACATATCCACTGATCATACTGGAATAAAGAATTCTTCTACTTGCAAACCCTAAACCATCCATCAAATCCTCAAGCTCACTAATCTTCTCTCGAAGCCCCTTCCTCGCATACAAATAAGCAAGAAACCCAAAGCTCAATTCATCAGGCTTCACACCTAAAACATCCATAGATTCAATCAGATTCTCAGCATCAGCCAAAGATTCCATCTGCCTACAACACGCTTCAAGAGCTGCATTACTCGCTACCAAATCCGGTTTCATAAAATCAAGCTTCTCATCTACTGCAATTCTACAACTTTCCCTAAACACCTTAAGAAACGCAGCCAAGCTTCCATTTTCACGACAGACATCGATAAGTAAATCCCCCCAGAGATCAAAAGGAACAAAGTACCTGTTTTTAAACATACACTCCACCAAAGCCAATGCTGGCCCGGAAGCTTTCGCTAGTTTCATCGACTCGAGAACCGTACGGACGGTCTCAAACTCAAGCAAAATCGGATCTTTCTCGATTACATAAGTCGTGGAAACAAAGGCACGCTTGAGTCTGTGCCTGAGGGAGGTGTTTTGATCTGTGTTGTGGAAGGAGGACAAGTGGGTGATGAGAGAATTGAGGAGACGCTTGTCCGGGAGAGAAGAAGCGGCAGCGAAGGATCGGAAGACCTTCCATGCTTGATCAGTGTCGTGGGTGATTAGGGAATGGTGGAGAGTTGATTCAAAGGAAGACTTTTGGTGTGGGGTTAGGGTTTTAGAGGGAATTGAAGAGAAGGGTCTTCTTAGTGAGATTAAAGTTAGAGTCTTTCTCAACATTCGAGAAACAAGGGATCGTCTCCGTCTCCGTCTCTTTGTTATTGCGAAGTCCTTCTATATGTCTTAAGATAATCTGAAGTCTGTCTGTCTCGTGCAAGAAAATTGATTGTCTTAAGATACTCTGCTACAGACAGAGGGTTCGCTGCTGAGGTGGTTACACTTTGAAAGTTTTTTAGTTTCATGTTTATTACGATCAACACCTTCAAAGCTCACTTACAAACTGGAAAGAGATGATCTTTAAACAATCTTAACCATGAAGTATACAGAACAATGTGATGATTTGCTGGCCAATGAAAAAACCTTAGATAAGTGAAAATCATCTTCATGTTGGGACATTAAAAGAAAGAAGAAATCAGAGGAAATTTACAACTTGTACTATATTGACAAATGAATTTGATGAGTATCTCTCTTACATTCCTATACTATGGCATACATAAGAGAAGATAGTAAGGTAGTAGTCTAGGAAAGATAGTAACAGTAGTCTCTTTATCGAAACAACCAATATCGCAAAACAAGTTCATGAATCCTTTTTTGTCACACTAAGGTCACTTAGTTAATAAGGAAGAATTGCAGCAGAAACTATTCGAGTTCGTTGTAGAAAATTAAACCATTCAAGACGTTAAAGTTTGCTCCTAAGAGAGGCTAATTGAAGCAACAAATATCTCATATGAAACATGAATCTACTTTGACAGCTTAAAGAGTGGCTTATTCACCTACACCATTGTACGCATAAGAAATGATAGTCCAAGCAATTGAAGCAAACCATGTAACAATTCCCAAAAAACACACTAATTTGGGTACTTTGAATCTAAGTTTGATACAATTTAAAACTATTAACTGATTTATTACATTACATAAGCGAATAAGCATCAAGCGGGGATAGCTCAGTTGGGAGAGCGTCAGACTGAAGATCTGAAGGTCGCGTGTTCGATCCACGCTCACCGCATTTTTTAACTTTTAGCTTTAAAATTCTAAAAAGACATTTTTTTCCTACTTTTGGGATTATTCGGGGTTAATTATCCGTTCATTATATAAGTCTTGACCTACAATTTCATACATGTAAATGTAATAGGCCATAACACGACACAATGGATTCGCCAAACTCTATCTACTCATATGAGTTGTTTGAATACAACGCAAAATCTGAAATAGAAAACTTAAACATCAGAATATTTTTGTTTGATAAAAAATTCTAAGAAAGACAATGCATATATACTATGAAAGACAAAACGAGAGATAATGCAATCAGGGAAAATATTTAAGACTAACTTAAACTTAAAACAGAATACCTAAACTTTACATTCTCTTCTACACTATAAGAACTTGAAATAACAAAGATAATCCATATACATTATCTCTCGTTTTGTCTTTCATAGTACTATCAAAAACCCTATGTACTATCAAAAACAAAAAGATAGATAATGAAACCAGGAATGAGTTTTTTTTTTTTACTTTTTCATTTTTTGCTGCTGAATGTTAATGTTGAGCCATCTTTACATTTTAAAAGAGGTTTTAACTGCCGACCAAGTAAATACATGACATAAACGACTAGTGTTATGCAGAAACCAAATGGCTTGAGAGTTGGGTCGTTTGTTAACGCAAGTTATCCATTGCAACTATATACTCTAGAAGGAGAGCAAGCACATTAGACAAAACAGATTCAAATTAAAGTAAAATGACTAACAGAGACACTTTCTTGAAAAGCAAGAAAAGTATCTTAGGCTTCTAAAGGACAATAAGTACTTCAAAATCCAATAAGTTGTAAAAAGATGTTCAAAACACCAAATCAACAAGATAATAAAAGATAGAGATAGCGATGAATACAAAACACAGCGTATATTAATTAATGCAAGAATTGGAAGACAAGATATCTTCTCTCCTATTGGGATATTGTGGGAGGAAGCCAAAACATGCGACCGGGTGGTGGAGTAGAGTCAGAGAGATAACGAATGGTGCAAGAGGCGAGATCCCATATGCCATAACCGGAACCATGGCCGGCAAAGTAGACTGAGTTAGGGTTAAGACCAGGGAAGTCCTTAGCAGAGAGACAGAAAGATTCATTCTCGCCCAAGAAAATGCAGAGATCGCCAATGTCATCGGTGTAAGGACCAATCCCTTGCTCTTCGTCTTGCCTAATCACCATGATCTTGTGGGTCTTCTTGCAAAGGTCTTTGTTGTTATTGTAACGTGTGTCTCCCCATGTCGCAACTTCTCCTTTGTCCGTAAGACTCTCAACAAACCTAGACAACAACACAGATTATATCATCTTCAATCCCTTATAAACAACACAAACTCACGGGTTCTTATTACCATGCAACGATGAAGGATTGGCCCGAAGCTGACTCGACTAGTTGTTGTTGGATCCTGAAACGAGAGAGACGCCTTTCGTTCTCCAACTCTGGCATTTCTTCAAGAAAGTTAGAGAAGAGGAATCTCTTGTAGCCACTAACCGGAGTGTGTAAACCGGATTTCGGTGTGAAATCGGTCGGACCGGTATAGTCAGGGTTACAATTGTTCAAGTAAAATCTCCGGTCTCTCTCCGAGTAAATGACGGTAGAAGAATGGAAAGATGGACAAGGCACGTCAATGCGAGTCCACTCGGAGTCACCAGGTCGACAAAGACTAACTCGTGACCCGTAAAACTTGACGGCGACCACACAGTCTTCTTCATTTGAAGATGAGACAGAGACATTAACATGGGATTCATATTTGTCTCTGGTTAGTGAAGGTAAAGATATGATTTTCTTAGAAGGGTTTAAGATGTTAGTGAGACGCACTGTTGAATCTTTCTTGTTCAACAAAGCTAACCATCCTCGTGAGGATCCTAACTTGTGGGATTCGTAGACTTCCTTTGATAGAATCTTGTTTTCGATCTTCACTTGCTCTTGCTTCCTTGGGTCGTAGAGGTTAAAGTTGACGACTTTCCCATCGCAAGGAGATTTTCCGACAAGATCGCTGCCGAGGAGAAGATAAGGTGTCGTTGCCTCCGCCGTGACCGTAGAGAATTCGGACCGTCGGAAACAGAGGATCCTGTTCCGGGATGTTGAAAGCTTCGAGATTCGGCACAAGAGCTGAGACATTGTTTTAAAACCCTAATTTTCTTTTCAAGACAGAAGAGAACAAAGACAATCAAACACTGCTCTTTTACTTGGGGATCAATTTATTAAGAGGTGCAAGAAAATATAAAGTTTCTTTATCCGGAAAAAGCTTTTGAAGAAAATTCAGAAGCAACCCCTTATTTCTATGCTGTTTTTAAAGTTACCTAAGAGCATCATTAATGGTAGTTTCTTAGGTTAGTCTTAATTTAGTTCTTAGAATTTTTTATTAATTGATTTTAAAATTTTTAAAACAAAAGCTAAGAATACTTCAATTTGTCTCTTATATAAGAGACTCTCTTAACAAATATATGATTAAAAACACTAAATTTGTAACCAAAATTTCCTAAGAATTAAGCTAAGCAACTACCAATAATGATGCTCTAACTACTTATGGTTGTTAGGATTAAGTTCCTCCTATATGCGCTTATGAATCAAAGATCATGTCCACGTAATTAGGTTTTATACGCTATGTTAAAACTCGAAGACAACATATGAATATATCAATAAGCTGTCGTGTGACATAGCAATAAAACATATTAAAATTTTAGTAAAGGGATCTGATGAGCAGGATTACATTGAAAACCTAGAAAGTATTGATGTCAGTTGTCATGTACAAGAGAGTAGTAATTGAGGTAACTTGGTAAACTGTGGAGTCTCACTGGGTTGGTGACTTAGTAAAAATGTGGATACAACAAACTCAGTAAAATATACAATAATATTGATTGGTGGTGTTCATAATCTCATTTTTTACTTGATAATAATCTGATGATAGGAAAACTAAAACATTTTAACCATGGAAAATCTGAGGAAAGAAAGAACAAAAAAAAAAGATTATGAAAGCAAGTAAGCTGGAGCAAAGACATGTGATTTTCAAGAGAAACAAATCGGTGCTGGAATCGAAGAGATATGTAGCAGCAACTTAGCAGAAATAGCTAAAAAGATAAACATATAGTTTTTTGTTTTTTTTTAATTAAAGATTTAAAGTCCAAAGTAAAGCTAGATATATTTTGTAAAAGAAACAAAGTGAAGTTAAATAGTCTAACCTAGACTCTTCTTAGAGAGCTTTGAAGGAATTTTAAAATAAAATAACTAAACAGTTTGGACTTTCAGATGAAACAAGAAACTCTTATTTCTTAGTAGCTTCCTCTTCCCTTTCATCACGGCTACTGTCTTCATCGCTTCCCCCATCCTGGCTTTCTTCACCGTTGTTGTCTTCGTCGCTTCATCTTCCTTATTCTTGTCTCTACTTTCACTTTCTTTCTATATAATTTGAGTGCTATTTTTGTTCAAAAAACTTTTGAGTGTTATTTTCGTTCAATAAACTTGCATCCTGGCTTTATTCACCGCTGTTGTCTCCGTCGCTTCATCTTCTTTATTCTTGTCTCTACATTCACTTTCCTTCTATGTAATTTGAGTGCTATTTTTGTTCAAAAAACTTTTGAGTGTTATTTTTGTCCAAAAAACTTGATACGATATTATTTATGAGAATTCTCAATAATTTTTATATATACAAAATTTATGCTATTTTTGGAACTTTGCAGATGATGTGCTAAATATGAGAACAAAACTTAATTTACTCGTTCTGTTTAGCATCCTCCTATCTCCATTTTTATTTTTTATTTTTTTAATTTGGTGCGAAAAAGAAAAATTAAAAAATGCGGTGAGCGTGGATCGAACACGCGACCTTCAGATCTTCAGTGTCACGCTCTCCCAACTGAGCTATCCCCGCTTCTTGTTTAGTGTCTTATTGTGTTTAATATATTTCATGAACATGATCACAGCCACTCCCGGTCCAACAATGTTTCGTGTCCGTGACTCCGTGTCTTTTGTTTCATCATAAGTATTCATAACAAATATGTTTGAATATTTTACTGTTTCTAATGAATCCTTTAAAACTCAAGTTTGTTATCTTCAGACAGTATTCTTGGGTCTCCTTTGTCATCATTTTCAAATGGTGGAAACATGTTCTGGTTCGAACAGGTTATTGGCATTACCATCTCGGTGCAAGCCTTTTTTCATCTGATAGTATCATTGATCCATTAGTAAGTTGAATATTAACTGATTTTGTCTATTGTTGTGAACTGTTCAATTAATTAACAAAAAGGAACAGATAGACTCATGAGGATCAGTTTGGTTATCAATATCGAAGCAATTCTCTGAACCTGGATAGATGTAGTATAAGCTAGCAGCTGCAAACGCACGATCAATATTGCTGGATTCTAGAGGAAACCCTTGGTCAATGATCTTGCATTCTGATGTAATAGGATGTCTCGTTATGAATAAACCAATACAAGGAAGAAAGGACTTTATACATGTATTGCTGTATCAATAAAGGCTGAATCTAGCCACCATGTGAATGTTAAAGATTAGACAATATAGATCATCACAAGATACAGAGCTCGAAGATTAGCTTTGTCAACAATGAGGGAAAACGTAAACCGGTATAGTTAACCGTTACTGGCGTTTATATAACATTTTGTATTCTTCGTTTGAATGACGAAAATACCCTTATATCGGTCTGTGTTGTTGAATAATCATCTGAGGGTGAAACTGGAAATTGGGTACTATAAATTTCCCCAAAAGGATTGATTTTTTAGGGTTTCGCTGTCATTAGTTTAAGTATGAGGCTCTGCTCCCGGAGGTTATTTTGGCTTCCGGTGGAAGCGGCGCCGATGATTCAAAATCATTCTTGATGAACCACTTTAAAAAGTGGTGATGAATCATCTCCACCATCACCATCGCCATCACCGCCACCATTTCTGATCTTCCTTGTTTTCTGTTTCTTCTTCTTCTTCTTCTTATTGGGAAACAATGATGATTCTTAAGAAGTCAATAGACCAGACATTGTGGTAACACTCTCTTTCATGGCAGGGCTATATAAGGATAAAACTTAGTTAGCAGCCATGGCGGATGAGTACTGTTTCCTCTAATTTGTCTGAGAAAAGGCGAATCTGAGTCCTCTCCTGTCTGTTACATGCAAATATTTTATAAAAAAAAAAACCTTTTTAAGTGTTAATTAGCTATTAGATGCATCATTCTTTAGAATCTAATAAGTTTTGAGTTGTGAAAATGACAGAGCTTTTATAAATTGATGATTTTTGTCTTAAAAGAAATCTTTGAGAGGTAGCTAGAGAGAGATATGGAAAGAATGTCAGCTTGTTTTTGTCTTGTGTTCCTCTTTTTAACTGTTCTTGTAGAAGCAAAGTATCTTCCTGAGAGAATGTCATGTTTTTTTTTTTTTCATGGTGGCGAATGTGATTATGCTAAAAAAGTTTTCAGACAGATGGTTTCTGATGGTGTGGCTCCTGATATTATGAGATACATCATTTGGTTAGATGGACTATGTACATTACCGAAAGCTAGAGAGATGATCATATGTGAGAAAGCTACGGATAGTATCTCTAAAATCCTCTGATGGAAAACAGAGAGAAAAGTTATCTCTTTCTATGCTTTCAAAGTGAGTTCAAGGCAAGCAATGTAAAAAGTGTAATAAATTATGGACTTGCACAACTCAAAACAATTGGTAATGAATTGAAAACTCTATATCTTTTGATATATAGTAATGTCAAATATGTATATATTGTACTCCCAACAGCCAAGTAAGAACCAACGACTTGATCATATATTTCCGCAAGACCAGAACAAACATTGCAAAATATATATACAAGTCAATGTGATCCAATGGCATATCTTTTTACCAATTCAAGATTTTATCTTTAAATAAATTACCCATAAAAGAAAGCAAGATAGTGACATTGGACAGTACCTACCGAATCCTTCTATTATTTAAACAAACTACATTTAAATATCAGGAAAATGTCAAAAATCAAACCACAAGAAGTTTCAGATCAACTTTCTCTAACCATCATCATTCATTCACCTTTTGGTTTGTGGTCTGACCAATCTGCAGAGAGATAGTGCAAGAAGAAACAAACAAAGTCAACAAAATCCAAACACATGTTTTCGTAAAGAAAATGTTTGGGGCTTTATATGGCTTAACAAAGTAAGTACTCTGAATCAGAGTTTCTGATTTGACTCCTTCAACTTCTTTACATAGTCCTATGGAATTTTACTGTGTCCCCACTTCCTCCTAAAAAGTCGTCTCATCAATCATCGTCAGAGCAACAAATTTACCTTTAGTGGGTTCCAACTTCTCTGAAACAGAGGACCAAGTGTGTCCTTCAAGTCTTCTGCTTGATGAAGTTACAGTTGGAGACTTGGTAAGCAGAGTAAGACAAGACCAGCTTTGAACAAATGGGATGTCGGTAAGACTTTCTTCAATCTTCTCTTGTTTTTTTCCTTTTGCACCTTCAAAAAAATTCTTGATCGTATCTTTCGAATCATCAAATTCTCAAACCAACGAAATCTCACCTTTCTCCCTATTTATGTGATCTCAGAGTCAAGAAGAAGATATAGGCACAAGTGATACACTAATTGGATCGTTGTTGAGGTCCATTTCTGAGGTAATCACATCCTTGGAGTCCTTACAAGCAGAAACAGAGAGGTTCCTCGAATGCGCTTGCTACTTTTATCGAGTTTCAGTTGTGTTAATGGAGATACAGACAGCAGAGAGCAACGTCATATGTTCAATTGATATTTTTGAATCACTATCCGATAGTGTAGATGTTGCCAAGAAACTGGTTGAGAAATCTCAAGAAAGCAACGAAGCCGAATCAACTACTGATCTGAGAAGCATTGAGGCAGGTTTTGAAGGCGTTGTAAAGCAGATGGGTGAAACTTTGCAGTCCATACCTGAATCAACATTCGACGAGGAAGAATATATAGGAGTTGTTATTCAGTCTCTTTCAAATGAGATGCAAAATGCTACCATTGGAGATGGTAGTAAAAGTGAGATGATAAACAATGGGCAGCAGAAGATTTCTGCAAAGCATACACCGGATATTGTGTCTGAGCAAATGGAGGAAGACCTCTATCCCACTGATCCTGAATTTTCCTATGAAAGTTACATGATGTATAGTGAATCACAATCACAAATGACTGATATACCAGATATCCCAAGCAAGAGCACAGATGTTAGCCGCCAGAGAAAGCATGGAAATCATAGTGAATCACAATCACTAGTAACCGAAATACCAGATATCCCAAGCCAGAGCACAAATGTTAGCAGCCAGAGAAAGCATGGGAATCTCAGTAAATCACAATCACAAAGTACCGAAATACCAGATATCCCAAGCCAGAGCTCGAATGCTAGCAGCCAGAGAAAGTATGGAAATCTTAGTGAATCATTGTCAATGTTACCACAGGTGACACAGTTCATGGAACCTCCATACCAAGCTTTCATCTGCCCGTTGACCAAAGAGATAATGGAAGATCCAGTCACCACAGAAACAGGAGTAACCTGCGAAAGACAAGCAGTAATAGAGTGGTTTGACAGTTTTGGAAACTCCGATGAGATCAACTGTCCAGTTACGGGTCAAAAGTTGACCACTGAATTAAGTGCAAATGTTGTCTTGAAAACCATCATTCAGGAATGGAAAGTACGTAACGAGGCAGCAAGAATCAAAGTGGCTCATGCAGCTTTATCCTTAGGCGGTTCAGAAAGTATGGTCATCGACGCGTTAAGAGATCTGCAAATGACCTGTGAAGGGAAAGAGTACAACAAGGTACAAGTCCGTGAAGCTGGGATCATTCAGCTGCTTGATAGATACCTGACGTACAGAAGTAAAGATGTGAGGTTTGAACTACTAAAGTTCTTAAGGACACTGGCAGATGAAGAAACTGATGACGGAAAGGTTGGATCTCTTTCACATACCTATTATGCAATAGCACACTACCTTAGACGATATGCGCTGCTGTGATTATTTGTCCTAGCTAGACACAGCAGTTCTACTTCTTGTTTCAATAGACTTTTATATTTCAAAGTTGTCTTACAGGAAATGATTGTGAAGACAATAACTATGTCATGCGTAATCAAACTTTTGGGAAGCAGTCACCAGCCTGTAAGACATGCAGCACAAGCCTTACTGCTTGAGCTTTCAAAATCCCAACATGCATGTGAGAAGATTGGGACTGCTAGAGGGGCGATACTAATGTTAGTTACCGCAAAGTATAACAGGGAGTTGGATTCCTTTGCATCTGAAACATCAGACCAAATCTTAAGAAATTTAGAGAAGTGTCCTGAGAACATCAAGCAAATGGCAGAGAGTGGACTATTGGAACCTCTTCTGGGCCATCTAGCAGAAGGTAATTCATTACTGCTTTTCTCTCCAAAGTTTATGAAGCATAGTTGCTATACAAGCATTACCTGGAGCGAAATGATAAACAATGAATTGATGTTGATTAATATCAGTTTACTTCCGAATGATATATGGCAGGGAGTGAGGAGACTCAGGTGGCAATGGCTGCGTACCTTGTGGAAATTGATATTGGACATGAGAAAAAAACTTATGTAGCTGAGAAGGCTTGCCCTGCGCTCATTGGGCTGGTGCAAAGTGAAAATATTGACGCTAGAAGAGCCGCCTTCAAAGCTCTTGCTCATATTTCATTGTATCACCCCAACAACAAGATACTGGTAGAGGTCGGCATCATCAAGATCATGGTCGAAGAAATGTTCACGAAGCGAGTGTTTAGTGATCTGATGAACTCCAGGAACGAAGCTGCTACAATACTTGCAAACATACTGGAATCTGGGCTGGAACATGAGACCTTTGAGGTGAATACTCATGGCCACACATTAGGCTCGGATTACTTTGTATACAACATCATCCACATGCTCAAGAACTCAAGCCCAGATGATCTTAACATTGATTTGATCAGGATTCTCCTATCCTTGTCCAAATCACCTAGAGCGATGGCAACAATCGTCTCAGTGATCAAAGAAACCGACGCAAGCTTTGCCATGATAGAACTCATCAACAATCCTCATGACGAATTAGGGGTTGGAGCATTAAAACTTCTAATAGCCCTTACCCCCTACATCGGTCACACGCTATCAGAGAGACTATGTAAAACTAGAGGTCAGCCAGAGAATCTTATCCAGTGCCCAGTAGAAGCAAATCAAATAACAGAAAAGCATGCTGTTTCAGCCAAGTTACTTGCTAAACTTCCTCATCAGAATCTGACTCTTAATTTAGCACTGGTCAACGAGAGCATAGTGTCTGAAATTCTGCATGCAATCCATCTGATTCAAAGAAGTGGAGCACGAACAAGCAGGTATGCAACTGATTTCTTGGAAGGTCTCGTTGGCATCTTAGTGAGATTCACAACTACACTGTACGAGCCCCAAATGATGTACCTAGCCAGAAACCACGATTTGACATCAGTGTTTGTTGATTTATTGATGAAAACATCAAGCGACGAAGTTCAAAGGTTATCAGCAACTGGACTAGAAAATCTATCATCTACAACTATGACTTTATCGAGGCCACCCCAACCTAGGAGCACAAAATTCATGGGATCACTGAGTATGCCTAGGTCTTTCTCCCTCCGTTCATCCAAAAAGAAGCAGATAGAGATCTGTGCAATCCACAGAGGCGTATGTTCTGCAAAAAACACATTTTGCTTGGTTGAAGCAAATGCAATCACAAAGCTTCTAGCATGTTTGCAGAGTGATAAAGTGGAGGTAGTGGAGTCAGCATTAGCTGCTATATGCACGCTATTAGATGACAAGGTCGAAGTGGAGAAGAGTTTAAGCATGCTGAGTGAAATGAATGCAGTACAACTAATTCTAAATGCAGTCAAGGAACACAAGAAAGAGTCTCTATTGCAGAAAGCATTTTGGATGATTGACAAGTTCATTATTAGAGGCGGAGATAAGTATGCCAGCGAAATATCACAAGATAGGATGTTGTCAGGTATGTTGGTTAGTGCCTTCCATCGTGGAGATGGTAACACAAGGCAGATGGCAGAAAATATACTGAGGCGTTTGGACAAGATGCCAAGTTTCTCTACTTATATCACATAAAAGAAAACTAACATGTCAAAACCTTAACTGTTATGAACTATTGCTCTGCTCACTGTGTATAAAGTTTTCGGTTTGAATTGTGATTTTACGTTGTATAGTACACCGATTTCCAGTTAGCGTACTGTAACAACAGAAACTAAACCCCCAATCTTCAACTTTACAGTATATAATATCACAAATCCAGATAGGTCTTACCATTCATGTTTTCCAGCTTTATAGAGGTTGCAGTCGAATTATATGAATGCACCATGTCGAAATTTCTTAGCCAATTCACCCAATTGGAGTCCAATGCAACTAAGCAGGCTCATAATCCTATTCACAATGATTGACATCTAAATAAAATTAGAAGGATAGGATTAGAAAGTGAGAAAATATTGAAAGTAAAGAGAGATAAGTCCCATGATTGGTGTGCTGAGATTTCCGTGGAGAGAGGCGATGGAGGCGAGATTTGGGGGAAGATTGTGTGGTCCGGTGCTGTCTACAAACTTGATCCTCTCTCACACTCATTTAGCGTCAAAGTCTTACATTCTGCTTCTGTCCATGTCTGAAAATAGTCCAGACTTCTCAATCCACTTGTATATTTCTTTGACTTGGTATGATTGAACTCTGTTCTGAATGTATGTGTTCATCTTTCTGTGTTAGGAACACTGTCGACTATTTTATTTTTCTCGATTGCAAAGTTGGCTAAAAATATACATTTGTTCAAATTTATAGATATATGTGTGGTTCCAAGTTGTCTTATCAAAACCAACATTAAATCTGAACTAGTTATGATATTGAAGATATTTCATAACTAGTTCACACCAATGCATACAACCATTCACCAATTTTTAGATGTTTGGTCTCTGTGCCTTACTTTTGTATGCAGGTCACTGCTTAGTACACAGCTTCTAGCATGTTTGCAGAGTGATAAAGTGGAAGTAGTGGACTCAGCAATCAGCATTATCTGCTATTACCAATAGAGCACATAAAGTCAGATACAAATTCTAATCAGTTAGTAAAAAGATATCCTATACAAAAAGATTTGTGTGACGTAAAATCCCAAAGAGCTTTAGTGTTTGTGGTTCTATACATGCCTTTATAGAACACCAATTTCCAGTTAGCATATTGAAACAACGAAAACTAAACCACCCATCTTCCAACTTTATAATATATAAGATCACAAATCCTGATAGGTCTTACAATTCACGTTCTCCAGCTTTGTCGATGTTGCAGTCGAATTATATGAATGCACCCTGTCAAAATATCTAGGCCAATTCACCCAATTGGAGTCCAATGCAACTAATCAGGCAGGACAAAATAAATTTAGAAGACTAGCATCAGAAAATGAGACAATATTGAAAGCAAAGAGAGATAAGTCTTACTTGAATCTTCCTGGCTCTGTTTTGATATTTCAGACTAGTGATGGAGATTCATCATACTTCGCTCTATGTTCAGAAAATTCCAAGATAAAACCTACCAGAAATCTCCACATGAGCAAGTTCCATCTTTAAAACGGTGAAACCTAACAGCATCTCTGACAAGTATCTCTCTACCAGTGACGCTGGAGATATGTTTAGTGGCATTGTGGCAATCCACACACACTCTAAGATTTTTTCCTACTCTAATAGGTTGCCCTGAGGGTACAAATATCAATCCAAAAGCTATTGCAAGCCTTTCACTGTGATAGTTAAGCATCTTTACCTTAACAGCTTCCTCGACATCATGATGGACAAAACTGGTATCTGGTTTATAACCATTATCTATGATTTTATTGTTCAATTCCTCAAGCTTAGCATATATCTGATCTAAATATGGACTTGACTCGTCATCAGCTGAGAAACTGTGCAATTTTCCTTTCCATTTGATCCAACTCTGTCCGGGTTCTTTCTTCACGTTCTTCTCTCTCATTCCCCGTCTTAACTGGGCCACACTATCCCATTTCCCTTTTGAAGCGTATATGCTTGATAATAGCGTATAACCAGCGGGATGATGAGGATCTAATTCTATGAGTGATTCAGCCGCCCATTTACCTATTTCCAAGTTACCTTTATTTCTACATGCGCTGAGTAAAGTAGTCCAACCAATTGCATCTGGAGGAAAAGGCATCCCATTTATAAAACGCATGGCTTCCTCTAACCTTCCAGATCGACTGAAGAGATCGATCATGCAAGAATAATGACCAATACTTGGCACTATTCCATATTCACTTGTCATTAACTTAAAATATCTTTGTCCTTTCTCCACTAATCCTGCCCTACTGCAAGCTGAAATAACACCGGTCAAAGTCACTCCATCAGGTTTTAGACCATGTTGTACCATTTTGTCAAACAACTGAATAGTCTCGACGGCCCTTCCAAATTGCGCATACGCAGAAACCATTGCAGTCCAAGAGACTGCATCCCTGACATTCATCTCGTTGAACAACCTAGTCGAATCATCAATATCTCCACATTTTCCATACAGAGTCACCAATGAATTTGAAACAGTGACATAATGTATTAGGCCAGAAGTTATAGCTTTTCCATGAAACTGGGAGCCCTCTTCTAAGCTACTTACGTTGGCACAAGCACTGATCGCTTGTCCCAGAGTATAATGATCTGGGTCAATTCCACTTCTTTGCATATCAAGGAAAATCTTAACAGCCTCTTCAGCACGCCCGGTCTGGCCATAACCCACAACCATTGCTGTCCAAGACACAACATTCTTCTGCTTCATTCTATCAAAAACAGTCTTTGCATAATGTAAACACTTACACTTGCAATACATGTCAATGAGAGCACTACCTACATAAATGTGATCCTGAAAATTGGTCCTGATTATACAAGCATGAATCTGTTTCCCTTCGTTTATTGCTCCTAATCCTCCACAAGCAGGCAGTACACTTCCAAAAGGATACTGATCCATCTTCAAGCCTTGTACTTTCATCTCTCTGAAACATTCAATAGCCTCCTTTGCAAGTCCGTTTTGAGCAAGTCCTTTAATCATCGCTGCCCAAGAAACTGAATCTTTCTCCATTCCTCGAAACAACTGCAGTGCATCTTCAATCATTCCACATGCTAGAAGTCCACCCATCAACGAATTGTACATAACCGTATTTCTATCGTCCAACCCGTAAAAAACCTTCTTTGCATCAGAGATGCAACCAACATTTGCATACATATACAACAATGGACTCCCAACTAAAAGATAAGACTCAAACCCAAGTTTGATAACCTGCCCATGAATCTGCTTCCCCAAACTAACATGGCCATTGCTAGAAGAAAGTTTCAACATTGTCATCAACGTAACCCTAGTCAAATTAGCAGAAAAATCTCTCATCATCGTATTATAAGCCTTAACAGCTGCACCAACCAATCCACTCAATGAATAGCCTTCAATAAGCACGTTCCAAGTGACACCATCTCTATCAGGAAGCTTCTCAAAGGTACTTTCCATCTCTGAGATAAGCCCAGCTTTTGAATAAGCTAAGAGAAGATTGTTCCAGGAGAAAAGGTTTGGTTGGGGAATTCTGTCGAACACTCGGCGTGCATAAGTGGAGCTTTTCATTAACGCATACGCGTGGACGATGTTGTTATACAAAAACGTCTCTGGATATGGAAGAGCTCTGATGATATTCCCGTGGATCATCTTCACATAACGACTCTGATTTCTAGCTCCCAACCCAATGCATTGCTTTATCTGAACAGAGTAGTAGTTCGACGCCATTCTCAAAATAACAAACAAAACTAGCAATAAAAATAAAAGAGAAAAGAAAATTGATGGAACTAAACCAACCGGTTTAATTGAATAAACCAGAGAGTGAAGATAGAATCTCCGAGAGACTACTAGAGTAGTGTCTTAGAAGAAGCTTGCAAGTCAAAGCGTTCCAAATCTGTGTGTGTGTCTCCTCTTTGGGTTGTAAGAAAACAAGGAATCTTCTTAAAACATTTCTGGTTTCGTTGTTAAGACTTTTTTCTCAAACATTCGTCAAAAATCGTTTCATCACTATACTCCATTGGATATTCTATTATACATCATAACATTTATTTGGCAAAATTTTATAACGAGTTATATTTTCATATAGCCGCATCAGGCATTTTCCGTCGTAACAACGAATCCACAATACAAAGATTGAGATAGCAGACCAAACTAAAATGTTATTGACTTATACAAAACTATTTTGCATTGTTGGTGTTCACAGTTTATACTCTTCTTCCACTAATCTCAAACGCTTAGTAGTAGTTTAGTCTAAGTATCGTATTCGTTAATAGTAACATCATTACAATATAGTACATATAGCAACTTTAAATAAATAAATAAAAAAGATTACAATAATTTAATATTCTATCTAACAGGACGAAATATCATGGCTCAACCTTCATATTTGCAGCTGGAAGAGATGCTGTTATAAAAAAAATTACAGAGAAGTTTTACCAAACAAAATTCTTATTGCTTGGTGAAAAAAGAAAGTAAAAGAGGTTTCAGTTTTCACCTGTAGCTGCTGCTTGAGGGTCAGGTGTGACATCACCAGCTCCATAGTTAATGTGGATCACATTTTGCAAATCACCCTCCCATCCATTTGTTTCCTATTTTACACAAATAATCACCAACAAAATCAGATTCTGAGCTCGGAATTGTTCAATTTCCACACCGCTAATACATACCTGTCGCTTGAATCCACCATTCATAGGAGACAATGGAGAGGTAATGGTCCTTCCAATGCTGGAAAGAGTTTGTTGCATGAATCCATGAGGTAGAGGAGGATAAGCCATTGACATATTTGGTGGGAATGGTGTTGTAGATGAAGAACCAGCTCGTAGTTGAAGTGCCTGCGCATAGAATTCAGTTTATAAGAATCTTATGACGAATCAAATGATTAGGAGAATTAGTTAAAATATCTTACATCTTTTGCAAGAAGACCTTCAAGGTTAAAGTCCATTTGTGGGTTCACAGTTGCAAGTTTCATCGATAAAAACTGTTTAAGCAAAAGAGAAATGAGCAAAAGAATTGATTACAAGAAGCAAACACAAAGAGCACCTCGTTGAGAATTAGGAAACGGCATACCTCAACTTGGCGTTGTAGTGATTGTACGTAGTTTATGATTTCGTCAAGCATAACTGCCTTCCCAGTCACCTGCAAACACACATTCATTTTTCTGAATTAGCTTTGTCTCTCTTCTTACATATTAATATCCATCATTATCAACACTTAAAGTGACCTTACCTTGTTGCAACCCGGTACTAGATCTTGAAGAAACTTCATCCTTTCACTAATTTTTTCTCTCCTAACCTATCATCGCAAAGTAATTAGATGAAAAATACAAGAAGAGATAGCTTCTATTCGACTTAAACTTCCAAGATAGTTTTAGAAATTGTACTCTTTCTGCAAGACTATGGCTATTTGTGGCCTGGCCTCTTCGTGCCCGTACATGAATATATCCATCTTTTGGAGGATCAGAACTTTGTTTGCCCTGTTGTTTCCCACTGTTTGACTTCTTTCCAGGTGAATTTGGACTTTGCTCATCATTGCGCTTTTCATCACCATTGTTGTCTGGTTCTTCCTCAGACTGCTGGGATCTGTGTGATTGAGCTGCTTCAGAGTTCTTCTACAAACAGAAAAGATTACGAATGTCAAAAAGAAACATAATAAGGCGGAGAGAACAAAAGTAAACGAGTAACTTCAAATCTTCACCTGCCCATTTCTTTTCCTCTTCTTTGTGTTGGAAGAGGTTTCTCTGCCTTTCTGACCATTACCACCACTAGACTGAGTATCCTCGGATACATTGCCCGATCCAGGAACATTCGGTTTAGCTTGTTCACTAGATCTAACAGTTGATTCTTTCACTGCTACAGATACATCATTGTGAGGTTCACCAACATTAAGTTCATTACTTTGACACTGCCCTTGCATTGTTCCACCACCTTGAAGAAACAAACCAATAGCCTCAGAATTCCCAAGTGGTTGATTCACCATATCACTAAAATTCCCACCGCTAAAGAGCGAAAACCTCGCTGCACGCTCTATAAAACCTGAATCAGCCGGGAACTGAGCCATACTCGGAGGAAGGAAACTACTCGCATTCGGTAAGAAAAGACCATTGCCTTTAGGAGGCAACAAATTAGGCAGATTCCAACCCATTTCAAGAGATCTATCAATACTACCCCTAAACGAAGAAGACGAAGCATTACCACCATTAAAACCGGCATAACCAACAGCCTGAACACTCGTGGGATCATACCAAAGAGTTTGCCCAAATGAATCCATCATCTGAGAAGGAGAACAAGACGCAGGACCAGCTGAAATCAGATTCTCTGAAGGATATGAATCAACTCGCCAATCTCCAGACGGATTATTAACAGAATCATAGTTATCAGGATTCCTCTTCTCTGCTGAAAACTCATCTTTCGCACTTAAATCCATCTTCTTCTAATACTTGATGAACACCACTCACTAATCAGAAAATCTCCAAGATCAAAACCACTACAAACCAACAAGACTTGCCACTACACAAACACATTCACCTTGAAGACCAATGATTCGATGAAGAACAAGAGAAGCCCAAATCAATATATTGAGAAAAGGAACAGAATCAGTCAACGGAAGACAAAAAGGATCATGCTTTATCAGTACAAACTCCAAAAACCCTAAACCAGATTTAAGCTTAGAATCGAGCTAAAAGAGTGAGAAGAAAGATATTAATTTTTCAGAATCTGTGCCACTTTTCTGAACAAATTTTGAATCTTTTACCTCAATTTCTAACAACAAAAGCTGAATTGAAACTGGGTCCTTTGGGTCAGACAATAAAAAACCCTTTTTCTCTGTTCTTCAGCTGCAGAGAGAGAGAAAGATAAGCAAAGGAGTGGCCTTTTTGAGAAATGGAGAAGAAAAAAAGGAAGTGAAGAAGAAGGAAGAACAAAAAATCGGAAAAGGAACTGGATTTTATACCCACGCTTGCATAAAAAACAGAGCTTTTTGATCATTAAACATAAACACCGCCATAGCCAAAGTATTCAAGGATTATAATTTGCAGAGACATTTTTTTTTTGTGAGCTAAAGGTTTAAAAATTGGTTAAAAGTGATTTGATTAGTTAAATCTGTGTATGGTTTAATTAAACACGTAATTATTCCAATTCTAAACAATCCGAGCTGACAGTGACAACTTTCATTTTGGGGTTATCTTATTCTCTCTTTTTTATTTTATTTTATCCTTTTGTTATTAAAATCCTCGAAAAACAGATTTTCATGATTTCTTTTTCTTGTTTTCATAATTAATGAATTAGGTTTGTCTGGTAAATCTCATTAGTAATCATTCATTCAATTCTATTTGGCATTTATTTGTGAAAAACTGTATACTGTATAAAGACTATTTTTATGAACTTTTTTCAGTCTTTTTTACTCTCTTTTTTTGTTGGTCAACACTTATTTTTAGTCAGTCATCATGTCTCATGTGCATACTTTTATGATTTTATCAGCTAGTTTCAATGTTGAATAAGTTCAAGTTCCCATATATTCAAATGTTTTTTTTCTTCATATACTAAAAAAGAGGGTTACTCTTTTCCATTGCCCTGTGTTACTATATGGTAGTATAATGCTTGAGAATAATCATAACAATTATTGGTTTCATGTTCAATGTTTTGGATTTTGTACCGAATCATAGGTAATTCTTAAATAAATACTTTTGTTTTCATGCACGGTTTGTTGGAGATTTTTTATATTTTTTTAAAAAAGTTATTTTTGTGTCTTTTGACCGGTTGCTTTCGTTCAAGAATATTTTTTTGCAGCTCAAGTCTAGTTGTAAACAGTACTGCTAAGACTTATTAAAATATTCATAGCAATTACAATAATATTAAGATTAGAAAATAATATTATTGAACTCATAGATAGATCTTTTACTGTATCTTGGAATAGTGGTTTAATTAGATATTCAAGTTGTTACATTCTGTCAGCTTAAGGGCAACTTGAGAGTTGGGAAACTTTATTCAAATAAAAATTATTCGTACATCTTGGTTAGTCAAATAATCTACGAGATCTTCGTGGTCGATAGAGGTCTTAAACTACAATTATTTTGTTAGCAAGAAAAAGATTACAATTATTTCTTACTTTTAGGCTTTTCAAAAAGTTTAATCCTTCTATGGTTCTATTATAGACATTATATAACGCAGTGGAATTCTCCACATATAAGTTTATCTTTCTATGGTTCAAATCTTTTTCTACTTCATCACAATTCACAAAGCCAACAAACTCCACCTTGACGATCAAGTGTTACTCAGAAGTTTATTGCTCTGCTAATATTATAACCGTAATACATATACTAAGTTTTATCGAAGATGCGCTAAAGCAAATTGATGAAATGTCTAGTATACCGGACAAAACAAGTATGCAACGAATTTATGCGACAAGTTCCTATGGTTTGATCCACACATTATTCAATCTCTAAAAACTCTACCATAATAAATTGTAATGTGTAAGATATGTGACCAATCTCCAATCATTTAAACAACCTTGAAATCTGTTCAAAATGGTTACATGAATCACTTAATTTGGTCAAATTATTATCTGATGGAACTTTCACAACTCCATGTTGAAGAATATAATTTGACATCACATCATACGTATGACATAGTACATGTTGTTGATTGTACAATGTAAAAAAGGTTCAATTGTTTTATTTTATATTTTGGTTTTGCATTTAGAAAAATGTTCAATAATATATGAGGAATTTACAAGCACTATACTTAAATTTGAGAAATACAAGTTATATCTTCTTACAAATACAAACCACTACGATTTACGTTGTAAGAAAAACAAATCTTCGACTGATACAAATACAATAAGAGACCTAATAATTTGAGCCTACCAATTCTTTTTTTCTTTTTTTTGCATATTCCAACACTCCTTCGTATGATACCAATGAAGTGATGACGATTTCATTCCGTGCATTATATACTACTGCTAATATGCTAGCTTGTGGTGAAGTCAAAGATCAAAGCACACGTAAGATCAAGAATTGTCCCAGTTAATGCTAATAACTTCATTGTTAGTTTTCCTAAGAATATCATTAGGATTATAATTGTTATCACTAATTGAAATATGAAATAAATTACCGATCGATGTCAAAGTTACTTGATTTTAGTTAATAAAAATTAACAACTCGGTGTATTTTATTAACTAGGTAAATGATTATTGACGCTAATTGTTTAGTTTTCTCCTAACACAAATTCTTTTCTTTAATACGGGTCATGAACAAGTGTAAACGTATTAACTAGTGGAAAAATGATTAAAATAAAATAAAGGAAGAGTAGATGGACGGTCCGGTTAACGCAAAGATCGAGGTCATTATTAGTTGGCCTTGGGACTTGCAATTTCCAAAGACCTAAGAAATTAAACCTTATAATAATTGAATTCTCCAGCCCACACCTTCACTTTATCTTCTCTTTTTCTATTTTTTAATTCCCTAATTATTAACCATAGTTTAACTTTCTATATCATAGTTTAATCTCTTGCTGCATAATTAAACGTCAATATTGTTTATCTCCACTATGTAACTAGTCATTTTTTTACACATAAGAGCCATACAAGAGAGCTCGTAATTAGTTTTTACTAACTATACCACCCATTATCACCACATGTGTTATACTCTTTCCATTTCATAATGAAAAACTATTTTGGACTTTTAGGCATATATATAGTATTAAAATCTATGTTTGACGACAAGAAAATAGTATCAGTTTTTTAAGTAATTCACTAGTAGTATATCTTACATATAAAGAATGTCTAATTCAAACACTATATATGACAAACCTGATATAAAATATATTATCAGTAATATTATCAAATTGTATAACGCTTGGAACCATAAAAAAAAAAGGAACTAAATTTTAGTTTAACTATGCTCTAAAATGGTCAAGTTATCAACGACAACTAGGGAATAAAGAAATTTATTTTAGCAATAATTACCTTGACATGTCTTAATAATAATCATCTAATCTCGCATGCATAGATTCCTTACCTCGAATGTCTTAGCATGCACTATATAACAAGGCATGAACAACGTAACTAAATGTCCATATATATACTAAACAAACAATCTTATGATCTATGTATTTCAGTACATGATATCACACCAAGTTGCTCTATACGTAGTCACGGCCACTTAAGAGCCCAATCACAATCACCCTCGTCTCATCCTAGTGATCTTTCTGTCATATACTTAACACTTCACCATTATAACTGCTTTCAAAAACAGATCATTCACATTTTCACCACCATATAACTAAACCATCATAAACAAAGTAATCACATCATGTAGACTATCAATTTAACATCTCCTCTACATATCCACAATTACGTTGGTGTCAAGTCTCAAACATATGTTGACAGTGAAACAATTTATCTCTCTCATGTTTAGTCACTCACGGTCACGAAATTGAATTAGAGTGGATACATGTCATAAATTCAATAATATTATCATTACACACATGCTATTCTATAATAAATTGCATTAACTTTGGGAATTAAATTGTCCACTAACAAAAAAAAGATACATTAAATTTTTTGAATTTTTGAATAAAATTATAATCTTAAATGTGAGTGTATCATGTTATTATCTAGACGTTACAGACGAAATATAATTCTAAATCAGAATTTTTGAAAAAAAAACTTTTGAAATATTACATTAATTGCTAACTATATTACAGTTATATTTAGGCCTTTTTAGCTGTAACCAATAAGAGCAGCTTAAGCAGTCGTTCTTCTTCCTTACCAATAATTCAACGTCCACCACAACATAACACTCACGCTAACGTAAGCGAAAACGCTAGCATGCGCGGCTCTTTCTTTATCGTTGGATGACTTGTAAACAAATTCCGCGCATTTTAGCATCAATTTTTCTGACGCCAGAAAACACCGTACCATTCTTGAAAGGCAAAATTGGAGTTCGTTGACGGAGTAAAAGCTCTCTCTGTTTTTTCATCTACTCGAACTACAGATTTTCATCGGTAAAGTTTTGATCTTTTCAGATCCTCTTTGAATCTTCAACACTCTGTTTTGTCTGTTTCCAAGTTTTAGTTTTGTTCTTGTTGAATTTTGATATTTTTGTTCTGGTTTTATGGTAAAGTTTGAATCTCGTTGTAGTAAATTGTTAAATTAGTAAGAATTTCTGGTGGATCTCTTTGAAAATGCTGAGTCTTTACAAGTATGTAACATTAACTGACTTGGCTTATTGGTCTCTTTCTTGACAAGTGGATTCTTCTCAAATTTCACTTCTCTTTGCTTAGGTTTTGTTCAAAGTAAGGATTTGATTTAGTTGCACTTACTATAATGTGTTTTTGGGTACTTGGATTACATTTTCAATTATTTGCTTGGATGTTCTGGTTTCAGTTGATGAATGATTGGTTTCATATAGAAGAATTGAGCTATGACTAGTGCTAGGATTGGAACTGCGATACCTCGCATTAGAAAGATAGTGTCATTTCACCTAAGTATCCATTTTTTTGGATTAGTTTTTTTTTCTTGTTCCTAGCTAAGCTTTGAACTTTTGATTTTTAGGCCAAGAATGGAGGAAATCATTAGGGAGGACTATTTTGAAGCTTTGTCTAGTAGGAATGAGGAAGAGCAAGAGATGTTGAGGATGTTGACAAAACTAGAGATAGACTCAGCTTATACTAGTGAAAAGTTGATGAATCTGCATGTTCTTCTTATGCATCTTTTGGCATGGGATAATGATCTTGAAGGGATGGGGACACTTGATTCTTCTCCAGCATCCTTTGAAAAAGCTTTGACGTTTGATCTGTTATGCGGTATATTGGAGTCAGAAGTGAAGGAGGTGGACGAGGTTTTGGATGTGTTGGAAGCTCAAATAGTTGACACTTCTTACAAGATATCTTCTTGCAAACACGGAAATTATATTGTTATTGAAGGAAAGTTGGGTGAATCTGCAGAATCATTGAAGCAGTCTAGAGGACAAGTCTCAGAGATCACTTTGCAATTAGCTCAGCTCCGAAGAACACTTCATTACATAAGAAATGGAACAAGTAATCACTTTTGATATATGGTTGTTTTAAAGTTATTGCTGCTTTGGTTTTCTTAGCTTCTTGTTGTTATTGACAAAAATGTTGGCAGGTGAAAACGAGGAGTCAGTGGAGTTAAGGCAGAAATATGCGCTGAAACCATCGGACTTGAGGCATAAAAATGCTCTGAGGATGCTGGAGAAGTCATTGTCAAGAGAGCTAGAGCTTGAGAAGAAGTTAATGGAATTCCAGCAAAATGAGGAACAGTTGAAACTCAAGCTACACTACACAGAGGAGGTATCTTCTCGGATGGAAGAAGCATCAGAGTTTATATGGGGACGGTTTCTAGAGGCAGATAATTCTTCTGAGGTTCTTACAGGTATTTCAAAGGAACTTGTTGGTCGTCTACAGATTCTCCAGTTTAGTCTGAATGGGTCAGCACAACGGGAATCCGAACTTAAGTCTAAGCTTGAAGATTGCACTGTACAACTGGAAGCGAAAGATCTTCTGGTGCAAAAGCTTGAGGGAACAATTTCAGAAAATAGTGAAATAGTTTCAGAAGTACTCACTTTGAGGGAATATGTGAAGTCAGCTGAACAAAAGCTGAAAAATACCGACCTTGAGCTGAAAAGTGTCAACGCCTCCAAACAAGAAATCCTGGTACATCTAGCTGAAATGGAAAATGCAAATGAGTCGGTCAAAGAAAACCTTTTCGAGGCTGAAAGCAGAGCTGAGAGTGGAGAAGCTAAGATTAAAGAGCTAGATGCTGCAAATCTTGAACTTACTGAGGAACTAAATTTTCTCAAAGATGCGGATGATAAAAAGACGAAGAAGGTGAACTCTCTCGAGAAGCAAGTCAGGGAATTAGAAGTTCAAGTACAAAACTCCAAGGTATCATCAGAAGCAAATCAAGAACAGCAGAACATGTTGTATTCAGCAATATGGGACATGGAGACCTTAATAGAAGATCTCAAGTCTAAAGCCTCAAAAGCCGAGAGTAGAACGGAGACAGTGGAGGAGCAATGCATTGTGCTTTCTACCACAAACTCTGAACTCAACAAAGACGTGAGCTTTTTGAGGCAAAAAGCCAAATCCTTAGAAGCAATGTTGGATCTAGCTAACAATGAGAAAGAGAGATATGCACAAGAAATAACTACAAGGAACAAAGTTTTGATGGATATGATGTTGCAATTATCCAGTGAAAGGGAGCGTATACAAGAGCAGGTACTTTTTGGCTAAGTGCATTATTGTTTTCTTTAGGCCAGGGACACAAGAGCATAGCATTGTTGACACATTAATGTTTTTTCTTTCTCCAGCTATATTCTTTGGCAAAAGAAAACAAAATACTTAGAGTGAATCAGTGCTCAAATACATACCAAAGAAATGGATCTTATGCTGGGGACAAAGAGCTGTCGTTTCACGCAGATGGTCACGAAATAGAGGCACTTGCTGAAAGTCTGCAGGCAGGTATTCAGTTTATTTTCCACAAGAAAAACACGAAATTCCTTGTACTTTCTTGTGTATTAGTGTATAGCTTTGATGCTTCAGAATGGTCGATGGGGCAAATATAGATCATTGTTGGGTCATGGATGTGAAAACCAGACATCTCTTGGTTACTAATCTTATGTGGGTCTTTGCTTTCTTTGAACAGGAGGATGAGAGAACAAGGGAAGAACCAGAGAAGCAGTCTGTGTCTGAAAAGAGTAGCGAGATCAGAAGAGCAATCAAATTGAAACACATACTAGTTGTGGCCTTAGTTTTTGTGCTGTTTTGTTCATTCTTTGGTGTGACTTATTAAGGAAATATATCTTAGTGAAAATGTCTTGGCCATAGCATTCGCCATTTGTACATTGTGTTGTAAATACTCATTTATCTTGTATTTATTACAAGCAATGTATCTCAAGTGTTGGTTTATCTCCTCTACAAAAACAACACATTTCAATTATTAAGTGATTTCCTAAGATGGAGTGATCTCACCAGTTGGACTAAAAAAGAATCAGACTAAATTTGGTAAAACCTTCACACAAAAGATTTGTTGCCATTTAACTTCTTTCTCTATAAGAGAACAATCTGAATTCTCTGTTCATCACTTTTACAAAAAAAAAAGAAACAAGAAAAGATTTTGAGGTTACAATTAGTAATGGAGAAAACGTCTCTCAAGCTTGTCTTCTTGTTCTCCCTCACAGTCATAGCATTGTGTAATGCTTCCTCTATAAAAACTTCTTCTTTGTTATAAAATGTTTTGCTTTGGTTTTTGTTTTGAAGTTTTATTATGGTGTGTACTTGTGAAGGTTTGTCTTTGAGTGCCGCGAGAGAGATGGCGAAAGAAGAAGTGAATTGCATAGGCGGCCATTGTCCTGATGGAAAGAAGGACTGTAACTGCTTGCCTCTTATAGCACCAACAATGGACATATATGAGACCAATGAGTCTTGCCGCACAGATAACGAATGCATCAAGTACTGTCCTAAGGGCTGCAAGATTGTTGACTGTAATTTTGGAACCTGTTTGTGTGAGTACTGTTAAAGAAATTAGAAACCATCATAACTTATAAGAAATAGAAAATATTCTCCTTGTAGAAAATATCTCTGCATCACTCTATTCAACTGGAATTGGGTCAACTTGAGTCACATACCAGTTTTGGCTTTTGTTAAAGGAAATATATCTTCAATTCTAAAATGTCTTTGGATTCTCTTGGCAATAGCATTGAATCTTGTATTTATCTCAAACAATGCATGTATGTGGTTTATTAATTCCCTCTACAGATACAAATTCAACAAACTATCAAATGATTTCCTAAAATGGAGAAATTTCACAAGTTGGATTAAAACAATGTGTAATCAAACTTGGTATATAAAAGAAGACAATCTGACTTCTCTCTTCCTAACTTGTACATTCAAAATAAACAAGAAAAGACTTTTGAGATTACATTAACTAAGCAATGGAGAAAACGTCTCTCAAGCTTATCTTCTTGTTCTCCCTCACAGTCATAGCATTTTGTAAGCTTCTTCTACATGATAAGTTCTTCTTTATATAATGTTTTGTTTTGGTCTTGTTTGACGTTTATGGTGTGTATTTGTTGATATAGGTTCATCTTTAGGTGATGCTAGAGAGATGGTGAAAGCAGAAGTGAATTGCATCGGCGGCAAATGTCCTGAAGGAAAGAAGAACTGTAATTGCATGCCACCGATAGCACATGTGATGGATGATATCAGGCCTTGCAATACAGATGGTGACTGCTACAAGTTCTGTCCTAGGGAATGCGAGCTTGGAACTTGTTACTGTCGGTGTGATTATGGTTGTACATGTACCTGTTGACTGTTAAAATAGTATTTGAATCAATTAATTATTATTCTTGAAAACATATCTCTGAAGAAGCTAGTATTCAATACAATTGAAATTTGAAACAATTCAGTACTAAAGGCCTGAAACAGGTCCAATCATATGATCATAACCATGTCTTCATGTTCCAAATCTGTTTTACATTTCTTTTAGTGCTAACAAGAGCTTCTGAGAAAGCTCTGTCTCTGTAGAACTGTTGTGAACTCTTGTTAAGAATTTTCTGAGGGCGAGAATCACGCGAAGAGGGCTCTCGAGATGTACAGCGTGACCAGCCTCTGGAATTTCAACTATCTCGATGATATTGTTTACGCTCTTCTTGCTTTTACTCATCTCGCGGTACATTCTAGTAGCGATTTGCTTGTATTTGACATCTTTCTCCCCGAATACGAGCGAGATATTTGTATCACAATCCTCCAACTCTTCCCACAATGACCTATTTTTCAAAGGGGACAATATCATTATAGTCATCAGACATTATCCCATTTGAATCAAATTCATGATATATAAATAGTTGCAAGGACCATGAACTTACGGTTGTCTCCCACTGCTTAGATCAGACAGGAGCTTTGCAACACTAGGAACATCACCATGTAGCAAGCGGCTTGCAGCAATTTTACTAAAATGGGGATGATTTCTCAAGCTAGTCATTGCAAAGATCGCTCATGTGAGTAATCAGTTTAAGTCCGGGGAACCGAAAAAAAAGAAAAGTAACAAAAAGTTGTAATGTACTGAGAAAGTCACCTCTTCCACAAGCCTCCATTGTACCAATTCTCGATAAAGATATATAGTCCATTGTCAACCATCATTCGTGCTTTGGAATCATCTGTAGCACTTCGAATTTTCCGTGCTACTGGATCCTTGAGTCCCGGGCTCCCTGATACCACGACAGCTCCTTCGATCTATAGAATAGCTTCCAAATTCCATTATATACTTCATTAAACAATGTTAAATTTCCAGACTAAGGGAACCAACCTTGTTGCTAAACCTCAAAGCCATGTACAGTGCTATCCTTGCTCCCATGGAATATCCAACTATGGTTACTTTCCCAGGAGTAATTTGCTCAATCAACTTATACAATGCCTCCGCTATCATCTCCATTGAGAAAGTTGGGGACGTCTGGGTCTCACTAGCATGACTTTGTACCCTTGACCTTCCGTGACCAGGAATATCGACTGAAATGCATCTCGCAGATCCTGAGATACCCGTCATGATGGGGATCCATTCTTCACCAGTTCCAAGAAATCCATGAAGAAACAAAGCTACACTTCCCTGAAAAATACATTACAGCAGAGTGAAAAACAAGAGAGTAATTGACCAAGAACAGCTTTTATGTCTTTTTAGCTTCGGAGATACAAAATTACAAACAAGGACAAGCTTACTTCTGCATTCTCCCCAACGTCATGGACTCTTATGAAATGAGAGAAACCATCTACATCCACCCTCAGTTCATACCTCCGAACAGGAATTCCTTTACTGGTTCTAACAATAACATCGTTGTTTATCTTAACATCCTTTAGATTTCTACTAGCATCAGCAATAAATCCTTCAACAAATCCACTGTAAGGGCTACGAAATATCCCTAATGTATTCATCATTACGTCTTCACTAAGCCACCGGTAAGTTCCAAGACCATGGGCTACAGAAGGGGGCGTTCCTTGCTTCTGCTCTGTGGATGCTTTCACGTTCTCCATCTCCAAATATGATGCAAATAAAATATATGCTGATAAACCTAGGCCACTTTCATATGCAGCACTTATAACAGCCATCTTTCCATGCTGCTGTGCCCACCGAGCAATCAGTGCTGCATTCTCAAACCCTCCCACAACACTTGGTTTAATAACCTACAACTCCAAGTATGATAAAACAAAGTCAAGACTATTTAGTTTGAAAGCAAAAATGACATAAGATAGAGCCGATATTTAAAATGATATATGATTGATCGTAACAATAAAAACTAATAAACCATCTCCAAATCAATTAAAAAAGGGAGCAAGACGAAATGATCAACGAAGAAATAAGCACACAAGAAAGAAAATATCTTTTGACAGTGTCAGGCTCATGTACATGTTGTAAAAAATGACCAGGGGCTTACAACAGCAACTATTCCAGGGTGCGTATATTTGGTAAGCATACGCAGAGGACATTCCTCAAAATCATCAAGAGTCTCATCAAGTGCCACTGGTAATCCAGTTTCTTCATGAAACCTTATAAGGTCATCTTTATTCTGGACAGGTTCCTGAGATATACAAAACGTTTGTCACTGAAGTTATATAGGCAAGAGAAATCAGTTATTTTGGAGTAATACTTCATAACACAATCAGATAGCAATAATTCATACAGAAGCAGACCTCAATATATTTTAAATTACAGCTGTTCACCAATAAACCAAACTCTCTAGCCTCTTCAAAAGTCCAACGACAATTTGCATCTGCACGGAGTTCAATTTGAACGCCAACGGCTCTCCTTACTTCTTGCATAACTAAAGCATCTTGAACAGAGCTCACTCGACGACCAACCTGTCATTTTAGGCAGGTTTATCCACCAGTCAGCAATCAATAGCTTGAAATTCGCAAAGTGAGAAAGCCAACCACTTCAATTTATGCATGAAATGCTAAAACTCAACCATAAGTTTAATAGCACTGAACGTTGAGAAAGCCACCATTCAATCATAAAATAAAATAATTATCCGCCTATCTTACTTGATGATCGAGCATCTTGTTTGTATGATTAAGGAACGTTGGCTTACTTTAAGTTTAATAGCACTGAACCCTTCTTGAACAAGTTTTCTAGCAACGTATGCGACCTCCAGTGGAGTACCTTCAGAATCAAGAAGGGCACATATTTGAACAGAGTGTGGCTGAGCAGAACCATTTTCTTCTTTCTGATAATGAAGTATCCCCAACAAACTAGAATCATGTCTTACTGCCATTGCGTTTAGAAGAGCCATTTCCAGACCACATCTGACACTAGGGAAAATCGATGATGCCTGAGACAAAAGAAGGAAATTGATAAGCCTAGGTAAGCTTACATCTGACATCAGCTGTGTGGATAAACTAATTTTCTTCAGACAGAACTAAGGCTAGGTAAGCTTACAGTAATTCCAAGTTCACTCCAAATCCAGGAAGAAATCGAGCCATTTAACAAAGGAAGCATGTAACTAAATTTAGCTTCATTCATGAGGTGAAGAACTAACTGAAGCTGCCCCTCAACATCCATTAAGTTCTCTACATTACTGTTCAGAGGTGCAACCTGCTCATGAAACACAACACGAGAGCATGATACTCAGTGGCACATGTAAGTCTAATACAAGCTAAACATGATTCTCAGTGGGACCTGGGAGAAGTAACACAAATGTAAGAGAATGTACTATTTACTGATGAAAAATTAAAAAGAATAAATTATTCAACCTCTCCATAGCCAATGCTTCCATCCTCCAAAGTCAGGGAGAGTATGAACCCTTCTCGATGGAATTGAGAGAATTCATCAGAACATATGGTAGGTCTGTCACACAGTTTGACTCTGCAAATAGAGTCTTTATTAGACAAAAAGAAAAGAAAACGGTAATATTCAGATATAGTCTCTGACGGATTCTTACCTGTACTGCGAATATTGTATTCCAGAGACTTGGCAAAGAAGTACATTTTTGATCATCGGATGAAGAAAAGAACTGGCAGAAACAATGCCCAGGGAATTTTCTGCGGCTTGGCGTGCAAACCTCTCCAAAGTGCTGTGGGCGAGTATTCAATGTCAACAAAGTGCTCCAGAAGTGAGGACATGTAAAACCCAAAAATAAAACAAAAGCCCAAAATAACCTATGAACAATCGCGTTAGCGTTTATAGAGCTTTCAACCTCCACAATGCAATCCATCTCCTCCACGCTTGGTACAAATAGAGCATCCTCAAGTTCACTTTTCGTCCCAACGTGAACATACCTCACACTGCATATATAGCAATTTGGCTGAGTTATTTCTTACTGTAAACCATGACGACCCTAGATAATCAAAGACATCGTAAATCATGGAGAACTGACGCTACTATAGACTAAGCTACCAAAACTGGATTACTTTTTCTTGTATTTTCTATCAATATCTGTGCTATGGTCATGCGTATATAAAACAAACTTAACATGTAAAACATTAAATAATAGCAAAGTGGGAAAGGAAAACAAAGTAAAAAATGTGAATATGTTTTTTACCCATGTGCCAAACACAAGTTTTCAATGGAAATGTCATGTGCTGTATAGAAATATTGATTTAACACGCTAGGCTCTGTTTTCTTTGCAATAGGAAGAAGTCGGAAGATTCCACCTCCACGGTTGTTTATCACAAGAATTGTCATTGGTTTCCTTGCAATCCTAACAAGTCAGATTAAACACCAGAAATTAATCGTTAATTGACTTAAAAACCATGACATATCTGTTCAGTGTGTGAAATCCACCAACAGTGAAACTACAACAATAAAATAGAGGAAAGGGCTACCTCTGCTTCAAAATCGCCAATCCATTTGTATCATGAAGGAAAGAGATGTCCCCAACCACACAGACCACCTGATATACGGTGTTTGACCAATCAGGAAATTTGATTTTTTATTTTGTAAACAAAACACATGAGTAAATGGTTCTGATACTTCTTCACGCATAAAAGGGGGAAAAAATCATTTAAAATCTTACTCTCTTCTTGCATCCTACAGCAAAGCCAGTGGCCGAGCTGAGCAACCCATCAATGCCACTAGCTCCTCTATTTCCAGTTACTTGTATCCATTGACATGGTAGTTCTGCACTCAACATCATATCTACCACATGAGAAGAATTTTCTGAACTACATCCATACATATCCACATCCCTTATTGGCATACTATTCCCGATGAAAAGAGCAGATTTAGAAGTTAGTGCTTTAGAAAGCATATGTGCAACGTAAGGTTCAGTCAGGGAGCTTTCAGCAGATATTTGAAATGACATTTCCCGGGCAATCTGCATAGAAGAATGAACTATTAAAAGCAGTAAGAGTTAAATTGATCTTTTTGCAATCTACAGCGATACATATGTTTCAGAAAACGGTCATGTTTGATCTTATAAGGGATTTTAAGGGAAAGGGTTGTCTGGAGGACATACAGCGCCATCCAATGCCTGTAGATGACCATGCAACTTGCTTCTCCTCCATGGAAATCGAGATTTAAGCACACAATTAGCAAACTGAACAATGTTGCTTTGGACCCTGTGAGTGACCAGGTGTGATGGGTCATGTCGGCATGGATGCTTATCAACCAAAATGTATGCAAATGGAAAGCATTTCTCTAGCATCTGAGAAACTCTTTTACTTGTTATCCGACTTCCAACCTATTCATGATTTCGTTTTACAAACTCAGTCAGATACACATCAACATAACTAATTTTTACTCAATGAATTATTGGTTTGAAGTCCGCATATGTTAAAAGAACCCTAACATGCGATGGATATGAAAGATCGAGTCATGCTTTACATAGTTCCAATTCCTTATCCTAATTGAAACTTCTTCAAGGCATTCCTAACCCAAAGAAATTTTTCAATTGAGAAGTACTACAAGATATCCAACAGTACCTGTGTAACTCTATCTATCATCTTCAATACTTAGTCTTAGATGCATGAAGCAAAAATAAAAGGATGATATATTTACCTGGATAACAACATCAAACTCTATCAAATTCCTGACAGAGTCTGAAAATAAGGCATGATCAAGATGATCAACAAAAACATGCGTCAACTTCTCAACAAAAGGTTTAAAAAGCTTGCGCAGCCGTACACCAGACAAGACATCTGCAACTACAGGCCACATCAGCTCTTTCGCCAACAGAAGCGAAGCCCAAATTTCATCCTCTGTATGGATTGCACCAATAAGAAGAAGACCCTTCTTAGCCTCTTTGATTACTTGTAAGATCTCAGTAATTTGGCCAGTTGTTACACCATCGCTTTTATGGCTTTGTACTTGAAAATATTTTGTGAATGGCTCAGCATTAGACATCCACATGTCTAATCCATTTAAGCAGTTAGATGACCAATTTGTTGGACTACCGTCAAGTGGGTCTCTAAAAGGACAATTGAGATGTACTGGTCCACAAGCAGATCCTGTTGCCCAATGTAGAGCGGAGTCTACAGTCGTAAGGACCATTCGGACTGGAATAAGATCGGTTGGAGGAGGAAGATTGAAGAAGAATCTGACGAACGAACCGAAGTGGTTTATCTGTTACACATGAAAAAACAAAATAAATTGTAGGAAAACGCCAACAGATCCAACTGGGATACAAACGTATAGTTTCAAAGAAAGGTCTTATCTCGACCTTACTTGATTTATTGCTTGATTTGCGCCAACTCCCTGAAGTTCAGGAGGACGATCTGCGGTAAGTAGTAGCAGTGGTAAGAAATCCTCACTGGCTTCAACAACCTTTATTTGTCAAAAATCATTAAACAAACCCTGTAAGGGAACACATGTGTTTGGCAAAGTATGTAGCATGCAACAAGCTAACAAGATAATTTAGTGAGGCATAAATAAGCACAACTCTGACCGCTGGAAGAAGATTTGAAACGGCAGTTCCTGATGATGTTATAATGACTGCTGGTTTGAGGGATCCTTTAGCATAACCAATAGCGTGAAACGCAAGAGATCGTTCATCAAAGCATGCAAGACACGTTGTAAGGGGATGGTTGGCAGCAGCGATAGCAAGATGGGAAGACCTTGATCCAGGGGCTACACAAAAGTACTGTGGTAGTATGTTATGACAAAAGACATACAAATTTGAGATTTTATCAGATTATTTGAAAGGTCAGCTCACCGTCAAACCAAGACGAGTGCATTCTTCAATTATAGCTGATGCCCATACAGCATTGATGTTAGCTTCATCTCTCAAGAAGTTGCTCACTTCAGTCTCTCGATTCAGCTGATAGCATTAGAAAAGAAAAAAAACAAGAAACAAAAAGAAAAGAAACTTGAATTTAGACCATCCCAAGATTCTGTTTCTAAGAATTTGATGATAACTAGAACAGCAATGTTCAAAAATTACAGCCACTAGACAAAGACAGCCCTTCGAAACCACTGAGCATCTTTGTGCAATAATCAGAATGCTTTATAATTTGAACAACATGTCGATTCTTCCACTTCCTAAAAAAGTCGAAGTAAAGAATCTCTCCAAAAGGGCATACCGCGAGTTCTATTTTGGAGCTTAACATTACTATTAGTGTATGATGAACAGTCTTTAGTAAAATGTAAGCCGAACCATCTAAAGATATATTTAGAAAATATGACCATACTTATATATTTACGTACCATGTTGTTTGAGAAAACAACGTCAGGTGAAAGCTTGCAATGGAACTGACATGATGATTGTATACTTTTCTGCAACAAAAGCTAGAAATCAAACCATATAGAATCCAAATGTTCTGAGGAGAAGAAATTCCAACGGACGACATACGAGGACAATAATTAAATTCTGAAATACAGGGATGAAAATTACCAGGGTAAAGAAGATACCAGTTCCTTGACGTCAGCCTGATCTCTCCCAGAAAAGGTGAAAAAGCCCATATGCTCCTGCAAATATTAACATAATAATGAGTGGCATGAAAAGGAAACTAAGTCCAGACAAAGAAGTTGTGAGGTCCAAGCGCGTGAAACAATATTATAAGAAAATTCTTCCATTTTGCATGAGAGTGTTTAGTTTTATAGAACGTATCAGAGAGTCAGCTAAATAAGATCCACATGGAACACGGGTTGCTAGATTTTTAATATCAGATAATGTGCAGGAAACAGTTTGATGAATAGACAAATAATCAAATCTATCCTTGCATCCTGTTCAGCTACTTAAGAAATAGGGGAAAGAACCTAAGTAAAGCATGTACCATCTCAAGTGGATGTATCTCTTCAACACTAAGCTTCGCTAAAGAACTTTTTAGATGTTTGAACCAGTGATCCTCTACATTTGGGCAGAAATGAGAAGAAACCTGCAAGAAAATGAACCAAAAGTGAGATTAAAGAAAAAACAGAACAAAGAAGAAACAGACATTCAGGAAATCTTTAGTATGACTTTCCATCTGATTTTGACAGAAGTCAAACAAATCTGCACTAAAAAGGTTCAACTGATCAGTTCCAAACTAAAGGAATCAGATGATAAAGTTCTATTCAACATAAGAAATTGTTTTTTGTATTGAAAAAATGTTTAAAACTGTTTAGTGTTGCTTCCAAACCACAAGCACAGATAAGTTACAAGTAACTTTTACTTTCAGGTGATGAGCTGTCACTAGAGAGCAGGGAGTTACAACCTAAAGTTGCCATCTCTTGTTCTTTTAACCTCAATGGAGAAGAGAACAGTTTTTTCACAAAGATGAAGAATAAGAAGCTTTAGTTCCCTGATTCCAATAAATAATCAACTTAGGCACAGTTTTACATACATTGTTTAGTGTCCTCAAAGATAGAACATGGTGCCTTGGACATGTATAACAAAATGCTTGGAATGTTTTTAGATTCTAAGTTTTAACTGAATTAATAGCAGATACTAAAAAGATAATGTTGGAACATCAGCATACCTGAAAAATTGATTTCTCATATGAACTAATTGTTTGCTCAACTGTGTAAGAGAGAGATTCATTCCATGCCAATGTAACTGCTAATATAGAGACCTCCTCGTGCTCATCTAACTCAATCTGTTGAAATTTCGGTATTGAAAACCATGTACAATGTAAGAACGCTGGTTACACACATTTCATAGATTCAACAGCTAGATGATAAAGTCAAATGCCACTTCACCTGAGGAACGAAAAAGTAAGAAGAGCCATCTTTGCTATTTACAGTAGAGTATTTGTTGAATTCAATATCTGGAAAACCATAGGCCGTCACCATAGCTGATTCATCTGAGAGGAATCTGCAGAAGTTAGTTAGCTTAACTGCTTCAAGTGAAATGCAGAACTTCAGAACATCTGCAACCAATTGATACTAAGCAACGAAAAGCTTACGTTTTGATCATGCTATGTCCATTGGAGTCAACTGAAGATGAATGAACAAAAGCGAATGCATTCCCAATCCCAAAAACCCCATGAGGTTCCTTTACATAAAGTGATTTATAAGAAGGCTCAACAGTATCCTTGGAGAGGAAAAACACAGGAAACACATCGGAAGTCGTTGGTTGAGAGCAAAACCAGAACAAAGCTTTAGCCCTTGGAGGCACAGCCACCTAAGAATTCAAAAACACATATATAAATAAGCTTACAACATCTACAAGACAAGTCAAGATATGAAAACAAATCAGTACTTGAAATCGTAAGACTCCACTAGATGACTTAGGAGGATTAGTCTTCAATTCGTCAATAGCTTCCTTGAGACTCTCGAGACCAAGCTCAAGAGTCAAAGCTGGAGGCAATGTACGAGTCACACACACTTGAACCACTAAATCATCATCCAAATTCACGTCTCTATCCATAATCGGACCATCGAATTGAACTCCTTGAGCGACCTATACAACAAAAACCCAGAAAATCAGATCATTCCCATCAATGTTGTTCAAATGGGAGAGAAGGAAATAAGCGAACCTCAATGTTTCTTCGGATTCCATGAAGAAGAGAGACACGAAGAGACTCAGGGAAGGAGAAGCGTTCTCTGCTACGTCTGATGGATTTTCTAGAACTGTAACGAGGGATTAGAGAAGGTAGAAATGGAGGATTCGAGACTAGAAACGAAGATCGCATCTTCTTCGCTGTGATGAATTTTGAGATTGTGAATCAATGGCTGGTGAGAAGGTTTTAGGAGGTTTTTTTGGATAAGGCGCAAAGACCGTTACAAACCGGGTGTTAACCAAAACCCACAACGCCTTTATTACGAATTTGTTTTTCGTTTGTGGAATTGTTTACGAAATCGGTCTAAAGCAATAACCGTTCGGTTATTTTTGTATTTATATAATTTCAAAATAAATATTAACATATGGGTTAAATCTTTAATTTATTAATATTTATCTCATAAATTTATGGTATATTTTCACTTAATAATAAATATAAACTATAAAATATAAATTTTATAAATAAATATAATTTACAAATTTTTATATAAACTAATTTTTAAAATAAATTGTCATGCGGTGTACCGCGGATTAAAATCTAGTTGGTTGTTTATCACAACAAGTTGTTGTATGACAAAGCTTCAAAATATAAATTCTCATAAAACTACTTGGGTTTTATTTTGAAGAATCATAGATAATACTTTTCTATGAGTTTGTGCCAAAAAAAAGTAATGTCTTCATTACTTTATGCTTGGTAAGTTAAACCAATGCTTTTAAAACTGATATATTTTTGGCACTAGACGATTTCACATCATAGGAGGAATTGCTAGTAATATCCTCTTGGACATTGATATGAACCCGAAAGTTGTAGATCGTGGAATAGCCAAAACGGACAAAACAAGAGTAGCTGGAAACTAGTAAAAGACAAGCAAGAAATCTCTACCACTAGAGTTTCACATTATAATATTTGCTTTCTAATCAATAAAACCATAATGGTCCATAACATCAGCAAAATAAGTGTTTCATTGTGAGTATGTGATACGTCACTTGAAGCTTTAATTGACTTTCATTAGTTACCCCTTGGAGCAGCTAATGGATTAATTCGCTTAATTGTCATAGAAAAGTATTTTCTCTTCTTACATAAATTATGAATAACAGGGCTATATTTTGATGTTATTGGATGAATCCTTATTCTATAGCAAAATAGTTAGCCGATTAACATCTAGATGGCTAAAATTGTCTTATTAAGATAATTCAACATGTCATTATAATATGAACAGACTCGTTTGCAATTTGATGCGTCTCGCACTCTCGAGTTTTTCAAACATTCATCTATATATGTTTGATACCATCACGCCACTAAGATGATTGGCTTTAAGTGGATCTAGGAAACTTCTTTACTAGCAGAAAACATCAATATTCTAATCCTTACTTTAGATAAAATATTATTTATAACTGCTACTAAAAATTACCGCCTAATAAAGCAAATTTAACCAATCTGATACCCCAACCCCAAGTGACATTCACTCTAAATGGTGAAGGTAAATACCAATATATTTAGAGTATTTATCCAAAAAAAAAATTGCCAATATATTTCATCCCAGCTATAAGATATTATTTTCATTCACTAGACTTTATTTGACTTGGTAAAAACATGTTACCTAATGCAAAATTTCTAAAAGCACATTTTAGCTATCCGACCACAACTCTCGCAATTAGGCTTCAGGAACTATAGTAGTTTTTGGTAAAATTTCTTCATTGTCAACTCTTTAACACTATAAATTATGTACAAGGACTAAAGTCACTTTATGCTACATCATTACCCACAAATTTCATAAACCATTGGATTATCGAATAATTACGTATATAAAAAAAATAAAGTACGCTCTTAAAAAAATTAGATATGGTTGCTCGAAAAGAAACATGGTGCGTCGACGAGTCGCTACCTCTCACGCTTTCTTTGAATAATTTATAATATAGTCTTTGATTTTCTCCGCAATGGTCCCCTTCATGCCATCTACTTACTTTCACCTTTCAAGTGCTTCATGACTCATCAATCTCACGATTAGAACTTCTCTTTTTCTTCTCCTTCTATTTTATTAAAATTTACGTATGCTTCAGCCACTTGGATTAGTTATTAGTGTAAGGTAACACTACTTTCGATTTATTCATCTATAAAAACCAAAATTAGAGTGCATTTCATTGATCTATACCATCATACTTGTCAACAAAAATTTTCTTAAAGAACGCATAACTGTTTTTTTCATGGCTGGTTCTGTCTATAACCTTCCAAGTCAAAACCCTAATCCACAGTCTTTATTCCAAATCTTTGTTGATCGAGTACCACTTTCAAACTTGCCTGCCACGTCAGACGACTCTAGCCGGACTGCAGAAGATAATGAGAGGAAGCGGAGAAGGAAGGTATCGAACCGCGAGTCAGCTCGGAGATCGCGTATGCGGAAACAGCGTCACATGGAAGAACTGTGGTCCATGCTTGTTCAACTCATCAATAAGAACAAATCTCTAGTCGATGAGCTAAGCCAAGCCAGGGAATGTTACGAGAAGGTTATAGAAGAGAACATGAAACTTCGAGAGGAAAACTCCAAGTCGAGGAAGATGATTGGTGAGATCGGGCTTAATAGGTTTCTTAGCGTAGAGGCCGATCAGATCTGGACCTTCTAATCGTCTCGTAAGCTTGTTGGTTTTTTGTTGTTTATTTAAAGAAGAGGACCAAGGTATACAAACATCTCAAATGAATCTATAACAATATAATCAAATATATTTTACCAAAAATATAACCTAAAGAGAGTGTTCTTTAGATCTCAGGTTCGAATTTTGTCATTGGGGGTGTTCAGGGGACTTTGCTCTGTTTTGAATTTCGGACCTATGGTCCAAAACTTTTTGGTTACAAAAAAATAAAAACTATATATTTTCATGTTCTAATAAATAAACAGGTCCATATCGATGTATGCATCATCTTTGTCTCTTTCGAAATGTTCTTGATCCCTGTCTGAACTTGTTACGGGTCTATAAACCAAATATTTCCAAAAGAAAGTGTTCATATATAATCTGACAAGTCTTTATCTACTAACGATATTTAGATTCGGCTCAATCAACGACTATTGTAAAATTTCTAAAACAATAGTCAAATCATTTATCACATTCCCATAAACTGACTCAATTTTATCCAAAGCCAAAACATTAATTATATCCTTATCACTATAGTTTTAAAAACCGTCGTCAAATAATTTATCATACTCCCATAAATTGATTTAGTTTTATTCAAAGCTTGACAAACTATATCCTTATTATTATGATATTACCATAAAATAATTTGACCATAATAATTTGGCATGGACATTCAGTTTTTCTGTTTAGTTTGGTTTAGGCTTTTTGGTTTAGTACAATGAATTTTGAAAATAAGTATCAAATAAAAGCAAATTTTAATTCGGTTTAGTCCAAGTTTAGGTTCAGTTCGAATTTGGATAAAAAAAGTTTCGGTTTTGTTTTGTATTTCTGTATTTTAAAAGAATTAGTTCAAGGTGTCGTAAATTTGAGTTTATCACGTAACGTGGTGGCAATGCATTCTGTTTCACCATTTCCAAAGGCAATTGCTATGCCATTCTGTTTCACCCTCTTATAATAGTTCCATTATCCAAACCATTTCTAAAACTAAAGAATCTGAAGATGATGGGCATAATGAGCATTCAAACGGCGATGGATCTTATCGTCGCCGGTGTCTCTCTAATGATCGGATTTGGATTCTTTGCTCTCATTGCCTCTGTCCTCTGCTCCGTCGCTTTCTTCCACCACGTCAAAGCCGCAACTCCCATCTCCACCGCTTTAACTTCTCACCGGAGATATATAGATTCGTAAGAGACGTTCGCTTTATGTATAAGTTATAAGTATAACCCCTTTTTACATGGATCCAGTCACGTTAAAACCGGAACTGGTCAATGACTTCGTTGCTTTCTATAAAATAGTACGATATTCGATATTTATACAAGTAATTAAATATTTGAGTCTATATCTATATTGTTTCATGGAACGTTTAACTTTGTCTTTCAGCACATCGAGAGGAGAAGAGAAACTCTCACCAAGGCCTCACTAGTTTAACTTGTACGAGGAATGTGTAGTGTGAAAAATTGTAATCAAGAATCAATACATATAAAGTTACACGTTACTAATGTAGCATTATTTACATGCCCATGCATGCATGACCAATTTTTTCCAATGATATTTGCATGACCAATTTCAGAGTGTCACTTATATAAGTATATATAAGTGACGAAAACACCTTTTTTATTGTAGTGAATATACATTATTTCTTCTTGCTAATTGTGAATTTTGTTTTCATAAGACTGCGAATGCCAATAACAGAGGAGACTGAAGCTTCTCTCTATTTCTATTTTTTTTTATATGTACGAAGTAACTCACTATAGTTGCTATTGAACAAGCATATATATTACTGCTTTGATTTCCTTTTCTACATTATAATTAAGTTTATAACTATAATCTTGTGATACCATCTCAGTCTGATGAGATTCGTAGGCCGTTACGTTTATTGATACATACTATACAATAAAGACTCAACTTCATTAGCTAGCTAGTTAGACTGTGGTGCCATTGCAGCTTCTTTCGCCATCTTAAACTCATAGTTATTGTTGATGACATTGTGTTTCAAAGTCTCTGGCATGTTGAAATCAACAGTCGACGATTGTTTCGCTGTCTTAGTATTGCGTATGAGAGATTCATATAACCCTTTGTCTAAATGCAAATGGAGTGCATCACATGAGCCACCATAACAAGTCAACGGTTTGCAGTACATGGTCTCTCTGTAACCAATACCACCTCTATATTGACTTCCACCACCGTAATGGTCCCTGCCATAATGGACTCTACTACCACCAGATCCTCCAATGCAGAGACCGGGAAAACAGAACCCGCCCTCGTAACCAAAATGACTTCCACCAGACCATTTCTGGTTTATGTTAAAGGCTCCTTCAACTGCTAAGCTTAGCAAGAGTGTTAGTGAGAATGAAATACATATCCATTTGAGTTCTGTCATTTTTGCTTCTTTTGGTTTTAAATAGTTGAAGGCTTAGAGAGATCACAAATATATATAGTTGTGAAACTGGTGTCATGCTTTTGTCATTAGTCAGGAATAAGAGCAGAAAAAGCTGGGCAATGTAAGGAGCATTTGTTTTGGAAATAAAGGTGTCGTGGTAACGTTTTATAGGATATTGTTGTCTTCAAGTAATTTCATTATCATGACACCACATATTGATCCCGTCCGGGTCGGTAAAACCCGAAAACCCGTGGATTCCTCAAATAAGGGCCTATTACCAGATAACCCATCATTTATTAAAGCCCAAACTAAGCCCATAACACTATTTGCCTAGTCACCGATTTCTCGAGACCAATCCCCTACATCGATCTACGCCGTGTCCCGCCGCGGAAACCCGACGGAGATGAATACCAAATTCAGATTCAGTCGATGATCGAGTAAGTCATTGCACCACCGGCGTAACATTATCTGGAGTCTGCGCATTGGTAAACACTTTCTATCAAATATGAGTTCTTTCTTTCGTATTGCTTTCAGTGTTAAATTTGGTATCATGCTTGTTGTTCAAAAAAAAAAAAAAAAA
>Ga0041059_1000087_pt1 | contig 49602 bp, 52 predicted proteins | sample AraColnosormetaG_FD_56232 | JGI IMG/M metagenome (GOLD analysis project Ga0041059, IMG submission 56232) | Arabidopsis roots microbial communities from North Carolina, USA - Col MF nosort | ecosystem: Host-associated > Plants > Roots > Unclassified | place: USA: North Carolina | collected...
AGTAGTAGAAGAGCGTAGACCATGTCCTGGGTCGTCGTCCAAATGACCACAAGAAGATTTCAAAACAGAGGAAAATATTTCTCATTAAATAAGTTTTCCTGCCTCTTTTTTGGGTCGGCTGCCGTTTACTATTGGCAATTGCGATAGTTATCTTCTTGCGTGTACGACTTTTTTTGTTTTTTACATATTCGCCAATAATTTGACGTTTTCTATTAGTTTGTTTGATACTCTGTTGTCTTGCTAAAACTCTAACATTAAATTACTTTCTTGAATGAAGCTGGAACAAATCTAACATAAAAAGAAAATGATGGGCAAGTTGATGTTATTCGTAAATTTATTTGGATTATGTATAAAGTGATCCGAATCTCTCTCTTCTTCTATAAATAGTGGCCATTCCCATTGGTTGAAATCACAAAAGCATCATAAGAAGAAGAAGAAACTACAGAAGTTAATCAATCAAAGACAAGTAAGAGAAATGGGACTGATTCTAACCAGGATGATTCTAATTGTGGATGTGGCTCCTCCTGCAAATGTGGTGACTCTTGCAGGTAACCCCCTTGATCCTCTCTCTCGTCTTTACCTTTAATGGCTTCATGGTACAAAATTCAATAAACTCTTCTTATGACTTACGTTTACAATTGTGTTAGTGAGTAGACACAAAAACATTTTGGCCTGTTCTGCATATATGCTGATCAGAATCAGATGCATGTGGTTGACTAATCTTTAATCTCATCATATTAATTACTAATTTTTTTGTTTGTTTGATTAATTTGTGTGTGGTATAGTTGCGAGAAGAACTACAACAAGGAGTGCGACAACTGTAGCTGTGGGTCAAACTGTAACTTTTGATGAAATTATTATGGTCTAAAATCATATATATGGCAGAAAAATTGGGGAAAATATGTGTTTTATGCTAAGAGATGTGTGTGTTGTTGGAATAAAGACGTGACCGTTGTGTTGCGTATCAACTCTCTTAAGCTTTTGACTTTTCCCAGCTTTGTATCAAAGCTGAGGCATACATACCCTTGTAACGTCTCTTCACATTCGAACAAGTCCCACTCTCACCAATTCGTCATTTGAGAATTGATATAAACCCTAATTACGAACTGGTTTTCTCAAACTGGCCCATTAACCAGACCCATCAGCTCTTGCGTTTACCAATTCTATTTCTTTCAAAGATAGGGATAATATTTGTAAAATAACAGACATGACATCTCTATAGTATAGTATATTTTCTAAGATTTTTTGGTGGATGGGGCAAAATGCTGTCTGAAACCCTCTTGCCCCGCTGAAAGGTTTGAATTTTGACCAGTCAACCAATCGGTTCAACCAATAACCTCAATTATTCAGACTTTAACCGGCCATGAATCTATGAAATGTAAAAATCTCAACAAACTTTAGTTGAATCTTTGTCTCATTAACAAATTTTTACATATACAAAAGCAAAACTCATTTAAAAAGCTGTAATAGTAACCCTAAATAGTGTACAAACTCCCTAAGAAGAATTTTCCTTGTGAAGCTTCTTCTATATTGGATTCATGACAACGTCTCCTTCTAACATCCGCAACACCTTCAATGAGAAGACACAGATTCCATAGACAAAAAGAAATATTAACACTCAGAAAATTTCGATTGTAAGTTATTAACTTGTAAGTGTTTTTGAGATGTGAGCAAACCTGAGACATTCGTGGCCTTGAGTTAGGGTCACGGCGAATGCAGAGGTAAGCACATAGTGCCATACAATAAACTTCTTGCTCACAGTAGCAATTCATTAGACGCGGATCAAGAAGTTCGTTAATGGCTTGTTTCTGCAACAATGGTCTTGCCTGCAGAAAAATGTTTCTTCTTAGTAAAGCATTCAGAGCTTTAAAGACTAAAACTTTGTTATACTGTAGTTGGTTTTGGTTTTACCCATTCGGTGAGACATTGTTGACCTTTAGGACGTTTTATGTCCATAGCTTTTCTTCCTGTGATAAGCTCAACTAAGACTACCCCAAATGAGTAAACATCTGCTTTCTCTGTAATCTGTCCGCTTTGTGCGTATTCAGGTGCCAAGTACCTGAAGTTAAACAGAAATTGGTTATTGTGTTCTACATGTAAATCAAGAAGAATATATCTCTCAAGATCATGGCGTAAGATTACCCGAAAGTTCCAATCACTCGGGTTTCCACTCCTTTATCTCCTTCTGGTTGCCATCTCGCTAGTCCGAAATCTCCAACCTAGAATGTTCAAAAGTTTCAAGCTTAGCACAAACCGGAAAGACAGAGAGAGAGCTTGAGCAAAGATTTAACATTCTTTTTACCAAAGGCTCAAAATCATGAGTGAGGAGAATATTGTTAGGACGCATATCCCTATGCACGATGCAACCGACTCTGCATTCTTCATGAAGGTATCTCAACCCACGAGCTGCTCCTACCGCAATCTTTTGTCGTGCTGACCATCCCAATGGCTCTCTCCCCATACCTATGGAAACTTTTATATCTATAACATTTTTTCAACAAAAAACAAGAATGTTCTTCTTTGTATACCATTAGTAGAAACTTTACCATAAAGATGAGAATGCAATGATCCATTGCAGATATACTCATAAACAAGCAATCTTTTCCCATCCTCAACACATAGCCCAATAAGCATAACAACATTTCGATGCTGTGCACAGCTCAAGACTTCAACTTCAGAGCAGAATTCTCGGTCTCCTTGTGTACTAGCAATTTTATATTGTTTGACAGCAATAATTTGACCATCTGGTAAAGTTCCTAGGTGAACCGAACCAAAACCACCTTCAGCCAAGAAACTCCCTTTAGAAAAACCTTTTGTTGCGGTCTCCAGTTCGCTGTAAGTGAACCATCTTGGAGGGTTTCCAAATTTAGGTGCCTTGTGTTGACATATAGTACATAGTGGAGGCGGTCCAGGAGCTGGCTTTCTAGATAAAGAAACCACTTCCCTCACGCTTTTGTTTAAGCATGAATCAGGTTTACGTATTTCCTTTCCTGCTTCAGGTTCTTTCCTCGATAAAGCGAGCCTAAGAACCGCAAATCTTGATTTTCTCGGAGTTTCGGTATGAGCTTTCGATAAATCCCCACTAGGACTCAGAAGATCAGCTGTTGTCACAGGATGAGAAGATGAGGATGCCATTGATAAAGGACTCCACTTTTCACCATCCGAGTCAGAATCGGATTCAAAGAAACTCTTGCTTCCATCATTGACCCACAAATTCTCTTTCTTGAGACCCTCAAAGACTCGAGAAGCTAAAAACGGTGAGGCTCCAGCATCAGAGCTAGATATTGATGAAGTCCCTATATCAGTATGTGAAGAAACTTCTTGGTCTGGACTGCTAGCTGGAGTCACAAACGGTTCCCTCAACTTTTTTCCAGTTCTTGAGCTTCTCCGAGACTCGACAGACTTTGAAGCTAACCTTGATATAGCTTCTGGATGCTCTGTATCTGCATTTTTCACCAAATTGAGACGAAGAACCTTTGGCTGTGACTTCTTGATTACTACAAGATTGCACTCCAATTGCTCAATACAGCATTTCTTCTCATACTTCAGTCCCCTGTTTTAAAATTATCAAAAGGTCAAGAATCACTAAACTATGCATTTTCAAAACACACACACACACACGTGTATATCTGCATAGTATTTACCTGTCTAAAATCACCCAGTTTGAGTTGGATTTCTTAGCTTCAGCAGCAATAACTCCATCAAGTGAAGCAAAAACAATTTTGATTCTGACATTTATCTGCATTATTATCAAAGCAAACAAAACTCTTTATAATCTCATTAACCAAAAAAGCTGTTTCTTTTTAAATCTACATGAATAAAAGTGAGTTTCTCTACCTTCTCTGCATCATAAACATTGTGTAACTGAAACATCATCTGAGAACATGACTCATGAATATCATCTTTCCTATCCGAATTCGTTCCAGCAAGAAATCTTCCATAACCTGATGCACAGTCACTAGTGAACCTCGAAAATCCCCAAATCTTTTTACCTGAAAGAAACCAAAGACATAAAGATTAAATCTTTACACCATTCTAACTAAATCATTCAGCACCAAAGAGACCAAATTTATCACCACTCAACACCAATAAGTAGCCAAATCGAAAAAGAAGAGAAGAGGAAAAAGATGTGTACTTGTGTAATTAGAAGGAACAACAACAAGAAGTCTAATTCGATCTCCAGGTTGAACAACATGAGTTAAAGTCCATAAAAGAGCTGCTTTTGGGATCTCCTTTGAAGCTCTAACAGCAACCATTACTTTCTTCCCCACTACAACACCTCTCTCTTTAAAACCCTTCTGCTTCATTCTCTAGCTAAGATTAAGGAAATCACAAATACAGAAATTGAAAGAACTTCTTCTTCAACCCTTGCTTACATATACTTTTAACACTTCACTCAATCTAAACCCATTTTTCTTCTGAAATGAGAAAGTGGAAGTATCACGCAATCCAAGATGCTTTCTCAAGTGACCCTAGAAGCTAAAAGAAATAAATAGAAAAAAAGTTGAGAAATTAACGCGTGTGTGAGTGTGTGTTAGTAAGTGTGTGAGATTCAATGTCTTTGAAAGACTGAAACTAATATTTTATCTGAGAAACACAAGAACAGATGCACAAAACACAACAGCACAGGAACCAATAGTGTAGTACTCTACTCTCTCTCTCTTAATAGCCAATCCCTAGATCTCTCTCTCTGTTTCTTGCAGAGAAATTTCAAAGCTTTTAGTTTGGGTTTGAAGACTTTAAGCTCCACGAAAATGGTGTGAGCATTGCTTTGCTGTAGAAAACAAGAAAAACTTGCTCATACTTTGTAAAGTGGGGCCAAAAAGCTGATGAAGTAAGTCCGATTTTTGGATTTTCAGCTACTAATTTCTTCGACAAAATCAGAGGAATTTGGTAGAAGATAAAAGCAAATATCCAAACAATTAAAATATAAACAGAGAAAGATGACAAATAAGAAGTATTTTGGATTTGTAGCTCTGTTTGAAGGAAGAGACAATGGTGTGTTATTATTATTATATGATTGGTGGAGTTTCTTTCTTCTTCTTCTTTCTCTCTATTTGTCTCTGTATTTTTTTTTGTATTTTAAATAAATTCCAAGAATAATAAAAAGAATAAAGAAATATTCACAAAGTACTCTGCTTTATTCTAAAGAGAGCAAAAAGAAACCAAGAGAGTTGTGTCAAAGGATGATACTTGATTCTTTTTTTGGTTCAAATTTGTTGATTTTAATTTTTTAGAATTAGTGAAAGAATAAGACTGTTTTCTTTCTTCATGGACAAGTTATGGCCAACTTTCTTCTTTTATAACAAAAGAACCATTATAGAATTGGTTCTCATAATTCATTTCAAAAGAAAAAGAGTAAAAATTAGCTTAGAATGGTTATAATGAAGGAGTTGAACGTTGCACTTGCATGCTTTTCATGTTGCTTTTTATATATTTCAGTGGAGAAAGTGAAAAACAAAAGTTGAGAAAAGATGATTTGTACTTTATTAAAGCATAAAAGGTGCTTCAATAAATCAAAGTCTAGTGATGCAATCGAATATATCTTATGTTATCTTAGAAATTAAACAATTTTGAGATCTTATGATTTAGTAAATATATACTGTTACTTAAGTGAAAAGGGTGAAAACAACATTTTGGACTTAATGGCAGCATGGAAAGTGACACTAATCAGTTTTTTTTTTTCTTTTTTTAATAAAGTGGTATCAGAATTGTTATCTTTAAGTTTTACTTTTTTTTTCGGCTTCGGAAACGGGGTCCTTAGATGGTAGGGGATAGGTGAGCCGCTTGTCGACATTCCATAGACACATTGATTGGCTTATAGCTTCAACGCGGTTAGCATCCTTAGGGCAAGCCATCAAATTAAAACAAGTATATCTCATGAGTTAAGTGTTAAGATAATGACCACATTTGTGAGATGTTGTGGAACATTAGTTCTCCCTATATATAACGGTTGGAGAACTTCCAAAGTGAAATTTGACGCGGATCGTCGACAACCAAATGCCACAATCCGGTGGGTAGAAATACCCGATGAACAGATTTACATATTCAACAACATAAATTAAATGTGTTTTCTTATAAAACATGACAAATATTAATTTGATAAGTATTTGTGTCTTTGACATTACTTTTTTAAAAAAGAGTTATTTTACGCATATTTTGTAAATATTCAATTTATTCTAAAATACTAATGATTAACAAAGGATAGACAAGATTGGTTGAAAACGAATATCACATGACCAATTTCTGGTTCTCATCAATATATTTGGTAATAACATTTGCCAAATCAAGTAAAAGTGTAATAAAAAAATCCCAAAGATAGAAGAAAATTTGACCAATTGAAAAGTTAAGTATTCTCATTAAAGAATGTAGATTCCCTCCCTTATGCTAATTACGGTTGTCAACATTGACTAATGTAGATTAAAAAAAAAAAATCCAACGGTAACTAATAAACCGTACAGAAGAAGCTTCACCGTTCCAACGGTAACTTGAAACTTTTCCTTCGGACAGAATAAAACAAAAATCATCCATTTTGGAAGGATAAACATCCATTTTTGGAGGGGAGAAAAACTTTTCTCATTTTTAACGGTGGTGTCTCTAAATTAACGAGCACTGAGAAAAAAGACCAAGTCCGCTTTAATTTAACGGTCACACTATATCATCGGTTTTATCGAAATGGAATTCGGCGACGGCGTTTCCTTCGCCGTCGTCCCCACTGTCTTCAAAAGAGAAGACTACAAACGAACTAAACACGACACCGTCTTCTCCAAGTGGCAGGTCCTCTGTCTTTCTCTTTCTCGATTTGTAGATTGAGAATTTTCGCTCGATCTTGTGTTTTCTCTGAAACCCATTTCGGAATTCTCAGATTTTCAGTTGAATCGAAAAATCTGATCTTCCATTTCCAGGATTTCAGTGTAAAGATCCCATTTTGAATGCCTAGTGTGTCTGCTTTGTCCCAAATGCATTTTCTCTGGATTTCTGTTAGAATTGGTCGCTAACTATATGTATATCTAATTAGCCTAATTCTGTTTCATTTGCTACTTGAAGTGGTTGGTTTTAGATCTTAGTTTTATCTGATTGTGTAAAGTTTGATGCTGCACAGGTACTTATAGGATCCAACGATTGGGAAGATTTCAAAAACGGAAAAGATGGTGTAGGTAGATACAGAGTCCAGAACTTACCTCGTAAATCTTGTCCGGGTCTGTATGAGCTCGGTGTAGCGGTCATCGGTCAAGAACAATGTCGAAAGCTTGAACCAGATATTGTTCTTGCTTCATATCTAGGACAAGCTGAAAGTGTTAGGTCTAGACTTCAGCGTTATGGAAGATCCGGTGCTCATTTGCGCAATGTTAACAACCTTAACGACTGTGAAACTATTGAATCTCCAGTTAAGGCTGTTACTGGAGGTTTATTTGAAGACATATTTTCGAAAGGAGGCTCGATTTTATACAGATGGGCTCCGGTTAGTAAATACATTTCTTCTTTTCTTCTATATTGGTTTGCTAAGTATACAACTTTGATCTAACTCATGTGATTGTATCAGATGGGATCTAAGAGAGAAGCTGAGGCAACAGAAGGGATGCTCTTGAGCACATTTGACTATGCTTGGAACAAAGGAAGTAACGGGGAGCGAAGGCAGCTTGATTTGCTTAAGAAGCTCGGTGATCGCGAGTTTATGAGCAAGAGAAAGTCCGGTATATCTCGAATGCTGTTTCCTTTTCTTCGGAACCAAGTTGGTATCAGAATAAAAGGAGAGAAGCATGTGCTTAAAGAAGAGAGGAAGCTAACCTGTGATGTTGATGAAGAGAAGAGTAATAATTTCCTCACTTCAATACTCAAACTCACCCGGTCTAGACCTCAACCGGTTTCAGACAGATTTGATGAGGTTGATGGTTCTTGTTCTGATATTGTTTGTGGAGTCTTACTTGAAGATGGTGGCTGTTGCATTAGAAGTCCAGTCAAAGGGAGAAAGAGATGCATAGAGCATAAAGGACAGAGAGTTTGCCGTGTTTCACCCGAAAAACAGACACCGCCAAAGTCCGAGATTTTCACTGGACAAGATCATCACAATCATAAAGACTCTGATGTTGTGTGTGGAGTGATCTTACCTGACATGGAACCTTGCAATAAGAGACCTGTTCCTGGAAGAAAACGATGTGAGGATCATAAAGGCATGAGGATCAATGCTTTTCTTTTTCTTCTTAACCAAACTGACCGTGAGAAAACCGTCAAAGACGAGAAACCTGATCCCGAATCGCATACCGAGTCAATCGAAGAAGAAGCTTTGACTCGCTTCTGTGAAGCTACAACAAAGAATGGGTTACCTTGCACAAGAAGTTCTCCTAAAGGAAGCAAAAGGTGTTGGCAACATAAGGAGAAAACTTCCAGCGATACTTCGCCGGTATATTTTCAGCCAGAGGCAGCAAAAAACGTAGCTTGTGGAGTTAAATTAGGCAATGGATTGATCTGTGAGAGATCTCCGGTAAAAGGACGTAAGAGATGTGAAGAGCATAAGGGAATGAGAATCACCTAACCTCTGCATCACTTGTTTATGTTATTTGTTACCTAACCAGAATTGTTTGTACCAAAACCGTTTTGGTTTCGGTATTGGTTTGCTGAACAATCATCTGTACTGGATGACTCACAATCTCATTTTTTATAAATTTAAAATCAGTTTTGATTAACATCGTTGACTTGCATCTTTGCATTACATTAGATGTTTTTAGATTTAAAAATACATAGACCCGTTTCCCGCCATGCCTCCACTTTGTTACTTGTCCATGATGCGAAAAACTGTAAACGACCCATTTCTTTTTCAACTTCCCTTCGCTTCTTCCATATATCTACGATCGTAATATATCAGAGCTGCCTTCTTTCATTATTTTTCTGTAGCAGAACCGTTTTGTTCTGTTTTATTTTGTTTGACAATGTCGTTTGTTCTATTATCGAAGATGGCGAAGTTGAAGTTTAACCATATACGACACACAATCATTAGCACGCAAAAAAGCACAACCATTATGCCGGGGATAAGTCAGCTCTTGAACAATAGGTCTCTTATCATCTCATCTATTCACAATGTTGTTGCATTTTTATCCTCTGTTTTTTTTCTTACTATTATTGGTCCTTCAGGCTTTAAATTAATGGTCATAATGTATCACCAGATTGATCGGAAAGGAATTCAGTTCCGCCGTCCCCACTATGTTCAAGAGAGAAGACTACAAGCTGACTATACACGACATCGCATTCTCCAAATGGCGGAATCTTATAAGACACAATGATTGGAAAGATTTCAATAATAGAAAAGAAAGGGTCCGTAGATACAGACATGAGGACTTACCCCCTCAACGTTGTACGGGTCTGTATGAGCTCGGTGTAGGCGTCATCGGTCAAGACCAAGGCCAAAACTTTGATCCTGATAATAATGTTCTTGGTGTATATGTCGGACAATGTGTAGACGTAAAATCAAGACTCCAGGATTATGGAAGACGCGGTGGTCATTTGCCCTCGGGTTTATATGAGGACATATTCTCGGAAGGATACTCAGTTTTTTATAGATGGGCACCAGTAAATACATGTCTTCTTATCTTCTCTAGTTGGTCTGCTACGTATACACCTTTGATCCTAACTCATGTGATTGTTTCTCTGCTTTACCGTGATTTATCAGATGGGATCTAATTAAGTAGGAAGCTGCTGCAACAGAAGGGATGCTTTTGAGCACTTTTGATTATGCATGGAACACATGCAGTAATGGGGAACGACGCCATCTTGAGTTACAGAAGCTCGGTGACCCCGAGTTTATGAGCAAGAGAAAGTCACAAGTGCTAGTTCCTTCTATTCGAGACCAAGTTGTTACCATCAAAGTAGAGAAGAGTAATTATACTTTCCTCACTTCAACACTCAAAGTGATGAGACCATTTGGTTAACCGGAGTAAACCTACATCGACTAGGTCAAAGATATGGCTTTTGTTTCTCCTAAATTAATTGGATTGTAACCCACTTATTCACGTTTCAAATTTGTAGTGTTAGTAGTTAATTTGTATAGTTTCTTTTTTTTTTTGATCAAAAATTTGTTACGGAAAAAGTTTGGTAAGAATGTCGGCAGAATCACCACCGTCGATTAACGGAAAGATAAATCTAATCTAACGGTTATTGATAAAGCATAAAACTGACGGCTCCGATTTTATTTTCTAAAAATCACGTTAATCACGCACCAGGTGGACTATCATTGTCTTTAATCTATGGATTTAAAAATTTCCGCACGATTAAAGAGCGTCTCGAAAATTAACTTTTATAGGTAGGAGGAGATAGAAATCGAATCTTATCGCCGCGTTAATATGCCACCGGCCGGAGAACTCCGACATCAATCTCCATCAAAGGAGAAACTATCTTCCGTTACCCAATCCGATGAAGCAGAAGCAGCGTCAGCAGCGATATCTGCGGCAGCTGCAGATGCGGAAGCTGCCGGATTATGGACACAGATCAAGGCGGAAGCTCGCCGTGATGCTGAGGCGGAGCCAGCTTTAGCTAGCTATCTATATTCGACGATTCTTTCTCATTCGTCTCTTGAACGATCTATCTCGTTTCATCTAGGAAACAAGCTTTGTTCCTCAACGCTTTTATCCACACTTTTATACGATCTGTTCTTAAACACTTTTTCCTCCGATCCTTCTCTTCGTAACGCCACCGTCGCAGATCTACGCGCTGCTCGTGTTCGTGATCCTGCTTGTATCTCGTTCTCTCATTGTCTCCTCAATTACAAAGGCTTCTTAGCTATTCAGGTGAAATCTTCATCATTTGATCTGATGAATCCACAATTTCTATATCTTGCGATTTGATTTATGAATATTGTTTTAGGTTAGGTTAGGTTGATTCTTCAGTTATGCGAATTTCGGATCATGATTTGGCTTTGTTGAATTTGAATTAGGCGCATCGTGTATCACACAAGCTATGGACACAATCACGGAAGCCATTAGCATTAGCTCTACACTCAAGAATCTCCGATGTATTCGCTGTTGATATCCATCCAGCAGCGAAGATCGGAAAAGGGATACTTCTAGACCACGCAACCGGAGTTGTAGTCGGAGAAACAGCGGTGATTGGGAACAATGTTTCAATCCTTCACCATGTGACACTAGGTGGAACAGGTAAAGCTTGTGGAGATAGACATCCGAAGATCGGTGACGGTTGTTTGATTGGAGCTGGAGCGACTATTCTTGGAAATGTGAAGATTGGTGCAGGTGCTAAAGTAGGAGCTGGTTCTGTTGTGCTGATTGACGTGCCTTGTCGAGGTACTGCGGTTGGGAATCCGGCGAGACTTGTCGGAGGGAAAGAGAAGCCAACGATTCATGATGAGGAATGTCCTGGAGAATCGATGGATCATACTTCATTCATCTCGGAATGGTCAGATTACATCATATAAAGTTGTTGTTATAATTGTTTCTGTGGTTTTGAAAGTGAAAAACTTTCTGACCATTCGCTTATAGAGAGGTGCTGAGGTAAGTGAGCTTTGTTGTATTTGTAATTTACAAAACATCTTACGATGTTCAATACAAGAAATGGCCTTAATTTGATGTTATTATTCAATCATTAGTTATCCAAGAGTTTATACACTTCTTCTACTTTGTATTCGGGTTTGGCTCGGATTTACACTTGTCTGCATCCATTTTACGGGCTTGACAAACATCGAGGAGCATTGAACTTGTTCAGACTAAGTGAAGCATTCTTCGCCTTTACCCCGGTTCATGAGGGACTATGTTTTCGTCAACCGCAACTAATCCTTATGCGTATCTTATATCAGTATATAACTTACGGCTTCTGCAAAGAAGGATTGGTCTCCATTTCCATTTACAATTCAATTCAGACTAAAAAGTTTCAATCTGATGATCCAAATAGTTCAGGATCAAGACTGTTAAACCATTAAATATCAATATTAAGCAAAAACCAGATTCTAACTTGGTGAAATCAATGTGCTTGTAAGGCCAATTAGAGAACCAAAAACAAAATGCAAAATGAATTTTATTACTTGCTTCTGCAGAGTTCGTCACAAAACAATTGTTACAATGTCACAAGAACAGAACATTTTACATATGTATAAAAAAATGAAATAATAAACAACATTTTGTGGCATCTTAACAAGAGAACTGTCGTGTCGGCTGACTACAAAAGAATGTGTTATATGATGGTGGCTTGAATTTTTCTTCTTCGTCTTCTTCTTCTCAAATCTCCCTAGTATTGTTCTATATCTACAAAAGCCCTAAGATTTCTTCTCCTCAGCAAAATTAGAACCAATGAATCAGTAGTGCACACACACTTAAGCCGCCGAAATTCTGGTTTTGATAGGCTTAAGCTTTAATCCCATGCTTTCAGGAGAGAGAAGCTCAGGTGAAATACAAGAAGGGCTAAGTGGACTTCTAGGGCTCTCGGAGAAAAGAGATGGTCTGTATAATCCGTAACCCATCAAGAAATATTCCATTGGGATCAACATTGCATGTGGTTGCTCCTCTGTTACCATTGAACCACAAGCCTGAACCTGATAATATTTCCAAGAAAACATCTATTAGTAGCAAGAAAACCAAACATGTGTTTATATGTAAAGTACAAAGGATGAGGATTCGTTTTCTCAAACCTCAACCAAAGCACAGTATCCTCTATCCAAAGTTGCTGCCATGTGAACAGCTTCTGAGTAGAAAGGAGATTGATCTCCGATGAAGATAAGTGTCCTGCATTTTAGTTTCTTCAATCCACTTGAGATGTCAGGTCTCCTGCAAGAGCAAAGGTTTGGTTTGCATAAAGTTAAAGAAAAGTCAATATTTGACACCATGAATGAATGAATGCTTCTAAGGTAAAGGATTTCGAGGTGTTTGTTGTGTTACCGGTCAATGGCGTCAAGAAATCGCAAAACGTTTATGCCTTGTCTTTCATCAAGCAGCTGAGACAATCACCAAAAGTGCAAGGTGTGAATCACTGATACAGTAAAATCAATCTATTGATGAAACAGAAAAACAACAGAAGAGATAAACACTGACTCTTCTGCAAGCTTGTGCTATATCTGACTCTGGAATCTCAACGTTACCACGGACTTCCTGTAGCAAGCAGTTGCAACCGGTTTAAATAAGAGAAGTCTGGAAATGCAACAAGTGCAGAGAGAGAGCAATGGTAACTGCAGTGAACACACCTTACTAAAATATCTCTGAAGCAAAAATTCCTTTACCACTCCACACATTCCGTAATAATATAACAAGTTTGTGATAACCTTGTTGTAAAACCATTCAGACCAAGACGGCGCCTTGCATAACGGTGAGACAAGAATCAAACCAAGAACCCGTTCTCTATGTTTCATCTGAAAAGTTTTAAAACATAGAAGAGATGATAAACACAGTATTCTTCTGAAGCAATGGGCAATGAGAAGAGAAAAATAAATAGGAACATACCGCGAATAAGGTGAGGATATAAGCACCTGCAGTCACTCCCATACACATCACAACACCAAGGCTGAACAAAAAGCTTATACATTGTTACCCGAAAAACAAAAGTTGAGAACTTCAATAAGCCAAAAATAAGGGATTCCATCGTTACCCGAAAAAGTTGAGAACTTCAAGGATCTGATCTGCCAAGTTTTCAGCAGAAGGGACTGAATCATTAGGACAAATTGGAGCAGCTCCTAACTGCAAGAAAACAGAGAAGTCATGTGAGTAAGTAATCACGTCAAGCAAAGCATACGGCAAGTTAAAAAAAGAGAAACTAAAATATTGGACCTCATGCCCAGGTGGACTGATATGGTAAATGCAGAAGTTATGAAGCAGCAATGAAGCTGCTTCAGGACAGAAGAATAACCCTTGGAAGCATGACATATCTGAAGAAGAAACAACAAAAACATTAATAAATTTAGCCATTACATTAGTGCCTATAGAGATTCTTTAGCCTTACGGTTTAGGGCTAAATCAGGATAAGTAATCAATGCTGGCTTTTCTCTGTCTCCATAGACAATGACAGACACAACACCACTAGCAGTTTTAACACGATGCTCCTGAACACAAGAAACCAACAAGTTATAACAAAAGTAACGGATCATGAAACCAACAGAAAAAAACTAAACTTTTAACCATACCATTTGTCTACTCCATATTCATAAAACATGTGTTTGTAAACAATGAATCTATTTTCTCGTTAGTAAATGTATACTAAAGATAGGAATATGACAACTGACTTTAGGTGGAAAAGAAATGCTTTGATTAACACACACACAAAAAAGAAAACATCTCTGTTAAAGCTTTTCCATGTGCAGCTTTACTACTTTTAAGGGCAAAAAAACAAAACCAAAAACTTGATCATCAACAACCAAAGAGAAATGGCCTAATTCTAATCATTGTGGTTTTTTTTTAATAAAAAGGGAATGACAGTTTAAAAAAGATGAGCTAATATGAGTCTTAATGAGATAATAAAGAAGCATTAGTCTTATTAAACAAAAGGTTAATGGTAGACAAAAACAGCTGGCATTTTCTTTTCTTTTTTCTATAAGATAAAAAAATCAAAAGGCAATAAGACAAAGAATAAGGAATACAAAATAATAATAAGAAGAAGATATCTTTGAATAGAGAGAAGAAGAAGATCCCAAGAATAATCCCATCTGGAAATGAATCATAATAATAAAAGAAGTTTCACAAATCCACAAGCAAAGAATTTCTCCAAGAACATTTGATTCAAACAAAAGATGAGTCTTTTTTTTACAAAAACAAATGAATCTAACAATGCCCACATGTCTGTTCTTCCCCAAATCAACAGAAAGATTAGATTTAAGCAAGTTTAAGATAAACCCAGAAACAAAAATCAAAGCTTTATTCGGATCCGAGTTCAAAGGTTAAAGAATGAAACCTTGCCACCAAGATAGATTGTTCCAACGTCGACGGAGACGGCGCCGTAAGAGTCCGTCATTGGCAACAAAAGCTCTTCCGCTTAGCCGTCACCGTCGCCGTCGTTGTTTTAAGAACGCCGGGATAACAAGAGCTTCTTCTCTTTTCTTCTTCTTCTTCTCCCAACCTCTAGATTGTTTTTTGGCTTTTCTTTAGCTTATATACAAAGCGATGCCTTTTCTCTCTCCTCTCTCTTAAGACCTCTCTGGAAAAAGAAACGTTTTTTTTTCGTTTTCCTTTTTTTCTTCTCTTTCGTTTTACTCTCTCTATAAATTTTGCGGTGATTTCTCCATAGACGCCGGTAGTCGTAACATGACACGCGAACGGTCAAAAAACTTAAAATAAGAAACATTTTTAATTTGATTTATTTATAGAAACTTATTTTTGATAAATATTATTAACCAGCTCGAATTTCACCAATAACAGTCGAATACTAATTCGGAAAAATTGCTGTAAATAAATTGGATAATTGTATAAATGTAAACAAATATTAAATGTTGATAATTGGATAAGTAAGGGAGGTGCGAAGTTTTGGTTAACAACAAAATTAACATTAAGCAAACCGAATATAAATTTTTAGAGACTGTTTAGTTTTATTATTAAAAAAAAAAAGAGAAACCAAATTTTCTAAAAATACTATTACATATAAAAAATTATTTTTATGTAATAATATTAAGAACATCAATATTTAATAAACAATTGTATATTTATACTATTCGCAATTTTTTCACTTTGAGTTGGAAAAAATATATCTTAGTAGAAAATTAGAAATGGACTAATCTTAAACCATCAGATAGGCTTTCAAACATATTCCTATCATAAGAAACATGATGAGTAACACCACTATCTATGATCCATGTATTTTGTGATAACACTTGTCTAGAGGACGTTAGAGAACATAGTAACCATAAAGTCGAAGGTGAGAAAGAGATATCATTGAAAGCAAAACTTTGAAGTGACCAAATCTGCTGAGTTAGCTGATAAGACCTTGGCAAATTCGTAATGTGAAATCTAGTATCCAAGTCTTTCCAGATCTCTGCAGCATCATTGAAACGAAGTATACTCTTATAGATCTGCTTTGTAACAGAATTAAGGATCCTAGATTTAACCATACTGTTGCATCGTGACCACACTCTAAAGCTAGGATCAGATTCAGGAGGTCTTGGTAAAGTTCCATCAACAAAAGCAATCTTATTCTTAACGTTCAAAGAAACAAACATCGCAATCTTCCAAGAAGAGAAATTAGATCCATCAAGTACCTCAGAAACAAGTGTATTCCCAGGACTCACCATTTGAGAGCGCGAATGGCGAATAATGAGCATCCGAGAAGTCGAACTGTGGTAAAGGATAGATCGATGGTTTTGAATTGAAATTTTGTTGAAACGGATTCGAAATTGGTGGAATCGGTGGAATCGGTGAAGCTTGAACACGATCTGGAGTTTTCTCAGCTGAAGTTTTGCTCGATCTTCTAGTACGACGCCGCAATTTCTCTACGGAAACCATCGCAAGATCAACGAAGCTCTAAACAACTGAAATTTTCCAGAAAACGTAGAAAATTGAAGAAACAAAGAATCAACGAGTTTGGAAGATCCAAGAGCTCGAAGATACTCAGAGTTTAGGTTGAATCGGATGAATCTTCGAGATCCATCACTCTGATACCATAATAGTTGATGAACGAATTCAGAGAAATGAAGAAGATGAGAAAAATTTGTTATTCTTCTTAATTGTTCTGTTACATGAAACACTCTTTATATGTAGAGTGTTCCGGTTTAGTAACCGGTTTACATTGTACCAAACAACAATACAATAACCGAATTTATGGTTAATATCTTAAGTTAGACCTATTTCAAAACAAGCCTAATTTTCACAATAGTCAATTTTTTGTTGTTGAATATTTGGCCGAGAACTAGACTTCAATAATGGGGAAGAATAACTAAAATCGGTTCTTTCTCCTCTCCCAAAGTCAACTAGATTCACCAAGAATAACTAACTTTGGTTAATGATTACATGTTCTTAAAGTTATGGATCTTTTGGGAAAAATGGACTATTTGGCAAAAAGAGTGGCAAAAAGAGTGTGAACATAAAAAATACAAATGGGGCGTTCCGAGAATCGAACTCGGGACCTCTCGCACCCAAAGCGAGAATCATACCACTAGACCAAACGCCCTCATTTGATATTTCGTTAATTAGATAAATAATACCTAATAATACAAACTTGAATTGGTCTTGCATTTGGGCCGTTAACAGGCCTTGCTAAGTCATATGTGGTGTGTATTTCTCCATCTGCTATTGATCTCAGTAAAAATTACATAAAGAGAGCCACAAGCTTACTGACTCTCTTGTGTATCGCTCTCTCCGCATTTCCATTAACCCTCCAATTTTCCCGCCTTTGTCTCACTCTCTTCCCGCCTTGCACTCGCCGGGGACTCCATGGTTCAGAAGCAGCAAGCCTCCGCCGGTCCGGGTACCGAGCCTAAGAAGCGTCGCCGTGTCGGATTTTCTCCCGCCGGTGAGTCATTTCTTCTTCTTGTTTGTTTTCCTTTACTCGCGATTACCACTTTCCCAGCTCCGATTTCGTATTTTTCTTTAATCCGTTGATTTTTCTTATGTGCAGATACTGGTGTCGAGGCTAACGAGTGCATCAAAATTTATCTCGGTGCGTATTTGATTTAAATCATTTGAAGTTGATTTTGGGGATATAGTTTCGTACGAAAATTAGGGTTACGTTTCCTGCTTTCGACCTTTTTGGTGAAATTAGTTGGCCTTACTTCAATTTTTCTAGTTTTTGGCTTTTCCGGCGAACTTTATTGCTTTCAAAAGGTAGTTTTCAGTTATTGAACATGTAGAGCAGATCTGTATACTGAGTTTCTGTTGATTTATGTGTTTTATCTTTCTTCCAATTGATATTTGTTCAATGAGTTGTAAAAGTATTTTCTGTGTGAAGTGTCTTAGGTTGCTGTGACATAATTTTGTTTTCTGTTTTGGTAATCGTGATGGGTGATGTTCTAGTTTCAAGCAAAGAGGAAGTTGATTCCTCTGATATTTCCAGCGTGAAGCCAGTTGACTTGAATGATTTCTTTGATGGAGATGGCAAGATTTATGGTTACCAAGGTTTGAAGGTAATGTGGCCTCCTACCATTAGATTATTTTGCTCTTTCTTAAATTTCTGGTTTCGCATTGTTGTGGTTCTGTTCTGACATATTCTTGTCCACAATTTATTGATGTCAGATAAATGTATGGATCAATAGCATCTCATTACATTCATATGCTGATATCACATACCAGAGCACCATTAACGTAAGTGTTGATTGTATTTGCTATTCGTTGGATTGGTTTTATACGGCTTTTAAAGGGACTAATCATCACTATCCTGTTACTTTCTGTTGTGTGTTTGAAGGGAGACAAAGGCATCACGGACCTCAAATCTGCTTTACAGGTACCAATCAACTTGGACACATGCTTCTTTTGCTCTCATTATATTATTCTGATTGTCTGTTTCATTTCACCCACCCAGAACATATTTGCTGAGACCATTGTTGATACCAAGGATGAGTTTCTGCAAACCTTTTCGACACAGAGAGATTTTATCAGGTGCATAACTGCATACCTTCTGGTTGCTTTCATACCATCTCAAATTTGTTCCCAACTTAATTACGATAGATCTCTTTGTAGTCTCTGAATATAATGTTGAACTTTGTCATTGATTGTTGTTCTAGAAATATGGTCTCGAATGGAGAGGTAATGCATGCTGGAGCAACAGATGGAAGCAGCAAGAATGCTGAAGTGGTTCCTTCTGATCCCCAGGTAGTTTTTGCTTAATATGATTCATGTATCCTATAGTCTTAATAAGTTTGAGCAAATTAGTTTGAGATGTTTTCAGCTTCAAATAGAACTTATAAAGGTTGATTATCCTCAGGTTATACGGATGGAAATTGGTTCTCCAAATGCTGGACTCCTCTATAGCCGATTGGTACCCCTTGTTCTTCTTTTTGTCGATGGTAATAACCCACCTACCCTTTAAGTCATCTTGAATATTTTATTTCTCTTGTTAGTAACTTAGTACTAACGAGATGCCGGCTCATTCTTTTGATCAGGCAGCAATCCGATTGATGTCACTGATCCTGACTGGCATTTATATCTCTTAATCCAGAAGAAAGAGGAAAAAGAAGATCCTTTGTATCGAATTGTGGGCTTTACCGCAATTTATAAGTTCTATCGTTATCCTGACAGGCTGCGGATGCGACTCAGCCAGGTATTAAATATATTCCTCAGAGATCTCAATCCTACTTACAATCTTTTTGATCTGACTGTTTTTGCTGATTCGTTGTTTTGATTTCAGATCTTGGTCTTACCATCCTTCCAAGGAAAAGGACTCGGAAGCTATCTTATGGAGGTAGTAAACAACGTGGCCATAACAGAAAACGTTTACGATTTGACAGTTGAGGAGCCATCTGAAAAGTTCCAACACATCCGCACTTGCATAGACATAAACCGCTTGCGCAGTTTCGATCCAATCAAACCAGACATTGATTCAGCTGTTCAGACTCTCACAAAAGGAAAGCTATCAAAGAAAGCTCAGATACCTCGATTCACCCCGCCTCTGAACGCCATTGAGAAAGTCCGCGAATCTCTGAAGATCAACAAGAAACAGTTCCTCAAATGCTGGGAGATTTTGATATACCTTGCTCTTGATCCTATTGACAAGTACATGGAAGATTACACATCAGTCATCACGAACCATGTGAGAACCGACATTCTGGGAAAAGATATAGAAACTCCAAAGAAACAAGTCGTTGATGTTCCAAGCTCTTTCGAGCCAGAAGCATCGTTTGTGGTTTTCAAGTCTGTAAACGGAGAAGAGGCTAATACCAATGTTCAAGTTGATGAAAACAAACCGGATCAAGAGCAGCAGCTGAAGCAACTTGTTGAGGAAAGGATTCGTGAGATCAAGTTGGTTGCTGAGAAAGTCTCCAAGAGTGGTCAAACGCTAAAAGTCTGATTGGAATCAAAACTTTGTGAGTCTTTTATCGGAAGTTTTTTGTTGAATGATCAAACTAGAAATCTCAAACTTTGTTGATCTTCTGTAAGGAGTAAGGACAAATCTGTTTGTAGCGCTATGTTATGGAAGTTGAGTAAACTAATGTAGTTCCGGTTATGATGTTTGTTGTCACATCCAGAACCATAAATTGGAATATTCCGATTGAATTTTAGCAAAAACTTGATATAAACCGACGCTGGTTGAACCAAATATACCGGGCAAACCGAGAAAGATACTAGTCAAGGCAAAAAAACAAACATAAGAAGAACAAATCTCGAAGGGTGGGACTTTTGTGCCGTCTCTATAGGGAGAAGAATTTGTTTTCGTGTTCTATTGATAAACGAATTTGATTTTGACAGAGTGAGGCAGAGAGAGAGAGAGAGAGAGTGAGAGATGGATTTGATAGCGGGAGAGAGCTCGAAGGTGTTGAGGAAACAAGGTTTCAGGTCGCTGAAACTGATGAGTGTGGACATGGAACAAGAACTCGGTAACGAGCTTGAGCCATTCGGGGCTGATTATGGAAGACTCGATAATGGTCTCATCTACTATGTTCGCCGGAACTCCAAACCAAGAATGAGAGCCGCTCTAGCTCTCGCCGTTAAAGTCGGGTATGTCTTCTTCTTCTTTTTTTATTTTGGCCACATTTGGTTTCAATTTGAATTGAATTGAACTTATGAATTGAAATTACTGGAAATTGAGTCGAATGTTGATTTATTTGGTCACTCTTCAGTGTTGATCCAACTTTGATTTGATTAATGATTCTTCTTGTTATCTTTTATGAATAGATTTGTGACATGCATTGATATATTCGATAATACAGAATTGTGCGCTATAAATGATGCTGACACACCTTTTGGTTTATTGGCAGTTCAGTTTTGGAAGAGGAGGATCAGCGTGGAGTTGCTCATATAGTAGAGCATCTTGCATTTAGTGCTACAACGAGATATACAAATCATGATATTGTCAAGTTCTTAGAGAGCATTGGAGCAGAGTTTGGGCCCTGTCAAAACGCAATGACTACAGCGGATGAGACTATTTATGAATTGTTTGTCCCTGTTGATAAGCCTGAATTGTTATCTCAGGCTATTTCCATTTTAGCAGAGTTTAGCTCCGAGGTAATGTCTCTGTGACTCTGTCTCCTCCTTTTTGTTACTTTATTTTTTTCTTTCCATAAGAAATTAGTTACACGGTGTTTTTAGATTCGAGTCTCAAAGGAAGATTTAGAGAAAGAAAGAGGGGCTGTTATGGAAGAATACCGAGGGAATCGGAATGCTACTGGAAGGATGCAAGATTCACATTGGCAGCTGATGATGGAAGGTTCAAAGGTATGTGAGGTCTTTTGTTAATCAGTTGTCTAGTTTAAGAGAGAGGCCAATGTTTTCTTAAAAAAGACTTTCATTTAACTGCAGTATGCTGAACGTTTACCCATTGGGTTGGAGAAAGTGATTCGATCTGTTCCTGCTGCAACTGTGAAGCAATTTTACCAGAAGTGGTATCATTTATGCAATATGGCAGTTGTGGCTGTTGGAGATTTTCCAGATACAAAGGTACTACTATTTTAGTTTATGACTATGATTATGTTGTACTGTTAGAGTTTGTTGATAATCCTTGTTTCTAGACTGTAGTTGATTTGATAAAGACACATTTTGAGGATAAAAGATCAAGTAGCGAGCCTCCACAGATACCAGTGTTTCCTGTTCCTTCTCATGAAGAGACGCGGTTTTCTTGCTTTGTTGAGTCAGAGGCAGCTGGGGTAAGTCAAATTTAACTCTCCAAACGTCTTCCTGTATTATCCCGATGTCAACTCCTAAGCTTCTTTTGTGTTTTTTTTTCTTGTAGTCTGCAGTAATGATCAGCTATAAGATGCCTGTAAGTGATCTGAAGACAGTGAAAGATTATAGGGATATGCTTGCAGAATCAATGTTTCTACATGCTCTAAACCAGAGACTCTTCAAAATATCTCGTAGGAAGGACCCTCCATTTTTTGCGTGTTCTGTTGCTGCTGATGTCCTGGTGAGCCCTTTGAAGGCCTATATAATGAGTTCGTCTTGTAAAGAGAAAGGAACTCTTGCATCCCTAGAGTCTATGCTTCTCGAGGTCTCTTCTCCTTTCCCTCTTGTCCAAGTCTTTGTCACTCCCTTGTCCCGCCCCTTCATTGGTTCTCGTGTTTTAGGTTGCTAGGGTACGCCTTCATGGGTTCTCAGAGCGTGAAATATCTGTTGTTCGGGCTCTCATGATGTCCGAGATTGAATCTGCTTATCTGGAACGCGATCAGGTCCAATCAACTAGCTTGCGGGATGAATATATACAGGTAAAATATGTGATGAACTTTAATATCCAGCTTTTTGTCTTCCCCCTCTACCAAAATCTTGTTTATATATGTGTTTCATCTTGCAGCATTTCCTTCACAAGGAACCTGTTATTGGGATTGAATACGAAGCACAACTTCAGAAGACTCTTCTACCCCGTGAGAACATGCATACGCTTCTTATAATGTAGTCGAGTTCCATTTTCACTATTAAACTCGTATAAATTATATTGGGTTCTCTCTGATGCAGAAATATCGGCGTCAGATGTGTCCAGATACTCTGAAAAGTTAAGAACATCATGCGGCTGTGTGATAAAATCAATGGAACCTAAATCTGCTGCTACTATTGATCATATGAGAAATGTTGTCTCAAAGGTTAATAGTCTGGAAGAAGAAAAGATGATTGCTCCATGGGATGAGGAAAACATTCCAGAAGAAATTGTCAGTGAGAAGCCAACTCCAGGGTAAGCCCCGAACTGTAACTATAGGTTCACTGACAAGCAAAGGCCAAGGTCACCCACTCTTAATAGCCTCATTACTTTTAGATATTGGTTCTATTGACTTTAGGTTTCAGAGATTGTCTGGGGCTCTGGGCCGAGTATAGATCTTCAAAAGTAAATACCTTTGTTTTATTATCTATTTCTTATAGAAACTGACTAGTTAGGAAGTCTTTTAGTGAACTAAAATGGCTCTTTTTAAAAACTAAAAGTAGGCAGAGCTCAACTGACGTGCGTATGTTTTTACATTTCTTATTTCTCATCTGTTACTAATGTTCAATGAAGGGATATTACGCACCAGCTTGAATATCCAGAAGTTGGAGTTACAGAATTGACATTATCAAATGGAATGCAAGTTTGCTACAAGTCCACAGACTTCTTGGACGATCAGGTGCAATATTAACTGAGAGCTACAATAATTTGATATGCTTGTGTATAAGCTTCTATATAGGGCAATGGATTAAAGCTCGTCACTTCATGATTGTCCTTTTTCTCTGACAGGTTCTTTTTACCGGGTTCTCATATGGAGGACTATCTGAACTCCCCGAGAGTGATTACATTTCATGTTCAATGGGATCAACAATTGCTGGTGAAATTGGTATGTTTGGTTATAAGCCATCAGTACTTATGGATATGCTTGCTGGTAAGAGAGTCGAAGTTAGTGCAAGACTTGGACCTTATATGAGAACGTTTTCTTGTGATTGTTCACCCACAGACCTTGAAACTGCTTTGCAGGTTCGCCTTCTTCCTACTGCAATTACACGTTCATTTCCTAAGTTCTTCTAGGTTGATCTCGGGCTTTTTCTGACATATATAGCTGAAACCTAGCAGTAGACTTCATTAATCATAACCTCTCTGGTTTGTTCTTCAGTACATTTCATTAACCATAGTGTATTTGGCTGAAACCAAGCAGTAGACTTCATTAACGTATTTGCTAACATCTTAATGATGGAGATTGAATGTATTGACAAACATTCCGTGTGCATCCATAAACTGTTTTGCATTTTTTCTCCTTTTCATCTAATAATGTTTTGACTCTCTTTAGATGGAACTTTCATTATCCTGTCCTTATAACTGAACCTTATTATACGTTCTTTCCAGCTTGTATATCAACTTTTCACTACAAACGTGATGCCACAAGAAGAAGAGGTTGGAATAGTGATGCAAATGGCTGAAGAATCAGTCCGTGCTCGAGAAAGAGACCCTTATACTGTCTTTGCTAACAGAGTGAAAGAACTGAATTATGGAAATTCATATTTCTTTAGGGTAATGATATCTATCTTCAAAATGACTAATTATTTCTTGGTGAACGCCCAGCTGATTCTAACCCCTAGTCTCTGATGTGTAGCCTATTCGGATTAGTGAACTCAGAAAAGTTGACCCGTTGAAGGCATGCGAATACTTCAACAGTTGCTTTAGGGATCCATCAACTTTCACAGTTGTGATTGTAGGGAACCTTGATCCTACTATCGCGCTTCCTCTAATTCTTCAGTATCTGGTAAGTTAGATCACATCACTGGTGATACAAAAAAGTAAGCTCGGAATAATTGACTACATTCTTGCGTTCGCTTTATGCAGGGCGGAATACCTAAGCCTCCTCAACCAGTTCTCAACTTCAACCGTGATGACCTCAAGGGCTTACCATTCACTTTCCCTACAAAGATAACAAAGTAAGCTGTATACTGATCTTGTCATTATCTAAGTTCAACAACATAGTTGATTTTCGTTTGGCTTCAGTATCATCACTGTATAAATTTATATGGTTTTCCAAACTATTGAGTAAAAGTTTGGCAAACTGTTGCAGTTAAATCAAAATCCAAATGTAAAAGTTAAATTCTGAAAATATTGGCCCTGGTTAGAAGTTTCAGAATTCTGATAGAAATGTTCGTACAGCGACCAATCAGAGACTGTGATACTGTGTACTTCCCTTGATTATTACATAATGACTCTAAATGCGCAATATTGCAGAGAATTTGTACGAAGTCCAATGGTGGAAGCCCAGTGTTCAGTCCAGTTATGCTTTCCTGTCCAGTTAACAAATGGAACAATGGTAAGTGACTCTGCTTCATCATCTGAACCATAACTTACAGACTAATGATATTTTCTTCTTTTCATTACTACGAAGATGTCTAAATGAATTTGCTTCATACCATTAAACTTATGATAGATCGAAGAAATCCACTGTATCGGCTTTTTAGGCAAACTCCTAGAGACCAAGATAATCCAGTTTCTCAGGTTCGAGCACGGGCAGGTATATTCTGCTCTTTGTGTCAGTTTCTATGATGATCATACCAAACCTTTAATGACCTTACTTTCCTATTAAACAGATTTATTCTGCTGAAGTCTCTGTGTTTCTTGGCGGGAATAAACCTTCTAGAACTGCGGATTTACGTGGTGACATCAGTGTTAATTTTTCATGTGATCCAGAAATCTCCTCTAAACTGGTATGTCCATCTTCTAACACTATCTGACGGGTTTCTCTATATCTTTGGCTGCCTGTTGGTCACCAAAGCCACCTCTGTGTCCTTCAGGTTGATTTAGCTTTAGAAGAAATTGTACGGCTTCAAAAGGAAGGCCCTTCACAGGAAGACATTTCAGCTATCCTTGAAATCGAACAAAGAGCTCATGAAAATGGCATGCAGGTATTTTTTATTGCCATAATCATCACAAATCCATCACAGCCAAAAAACCATAATTTGCTGCAGAAACAAAACTGATTTAATTTTGTTCTTGTCAGGAAAACTATTACTGGTTAGACAGGATTATACGTGGATATCAATCAAGGGTTTACGCTGGCGATTTGGGCGCCTCTTGCAAGGTCAGTTTAGAAAACATTTTTTGTCAATACTTTGATCATTTTTTATAAACACAGTCTTACGAAAAGGGAAGAAACTTCTCTGTGGTTTTTAGATTTTAGAAGAAGGGCGTTTGCGAATGAGAGAGTCACTTGCACCACAAACAGCACAAGCTGCATTACAGCGAATCCTTCCTCACCCGTGCAAGAAACAGTACACTGCTGTTATTCTCATGCCGCAGAGATCTCGTTTTGGATTTCTTTCATCTATCTTTAGTTCACGATCCGAGGGCCCTTATATCCGTGATACCAAGGTCAGTGTTCATCTGTTCTTTGTCTTGTCTCCGTAAATGTAACATTGCAATCACTAAGATATGAATTTGGATCTTTGGTTACTAGATTTTGGCTGGCATTGCGGGATTGGGTGTTGTTGTTTTTGGCATCTGGAGATACTCTCGCAAGTAGAAGTATGAACTCTCTTTCTTTCAATTTTCTGATTATTTAACCCCAAGATTTCAGAGTTTTTAAATGTATCTGTGAACCTCAGCGTTTATTATGTAAGTTCCCATTATTTTTCATGAATATAGAAACACAAACTTATTTGTTTGCTACATTGTTTGTGCCATGACTATCATAGTTTTCAACTTTTGGTCTATACATTGAGACAGGAATAAGCTAAATCCTTCTCTTCAGCTAGCTCTCGTGCAGAGTCATCCATTTTCTCCCTCGAAAACTCGTCTATACTGAGTCCTTGTACGATCTTCCAACTCCCTTTCTCACAGATAACCGGAAACGAGTAAACCAAACCAGGTGGTATACCATATGAGCCGTCAGAACAAACACCCATAGAAACCCAAGTTCCTTTAGGGGTTCCAAGAAACCAATCACGGATATGGTCACAAGCTGCACCAGCAGCGGAAAAAGCACTCGACTGTTTCCGTGCTCTTAAAACAGCTGCACCGCGTTGCTGAACTTCCACGATAAACTCGTTCTTCAGCCAGTTGTGATCTGTGACTAGTTCTTTTAACGGTCTGTCTCCAGTTTTTGTAGAGACTGTTGCGTGATTGGTGTCGGGATATTGAGTTGAAGAATGGTTACCCCAAACGATCACGTTCTTTACACTGCTCACGGGAACACTTAGCTTATCTGCAAGCTGAGCTAGAGCTCGATTATGGTCGAGTCGTGTCAGGCAAGTGATATTTTCTTCCGGGATTGATGGCGCAAACTCTTTTAAGATCAGAGCATTAGTGTTTGCAGGGTTTGCGACAACAAGAACCTTGCAATCATCTGATGCATAACGCTCTAAAGCCGAAGCTTGAGCTTTATATATCACAACATTTTTCGACATCACATCTTTTCTTTCCATGCCTGCTATCCTTGGGAATCCGCCGATCATTATCACGATATTCACATCTTTACATGCTTCAACAACATTTGTTGTCGCGATAACGCCTTTGAGAAGAGGGAAAGCTGAATCTTGAAGCTCCATTTTCACAGCTTCTAGTGAACTTGAAGCTGGCTCTATATCAAGTAAATGCAGAATCATGGGTTGATCTGGACCTAGCATAATACCTCTTGCAATCATTGGAGCAATTGCATATCCTATGTTTCCTGTTCAATAGAAAGTTCTCAATTAAATTAAGAACAAACGACCATAAAGGTAGGGAGTAGTAGATAAAAGACTCCAATAAAAAAACACTGAACCAAACCAAATAAATTGATAGAATTATAAATCAAAACATAAACCGGATCGTTTTTTGTTTGAGTTCTTACCTGCTGCACCGGTAATCAAAACCCTTATAGGATCTTTCTCAATGTTTAACAAATTACACATGTATATTATCATTTTCCATGACAAACCAACACAAAACAGTAGAACCAAAACTTTCTGAATCACAAAAGTATAATTAATTTCTTCTCCAACGAACTCCATTGTTTTCCAAGTAAAAAAGATAATAAAGCAACGAATGAATGTCATGCATTCCAAAGTTCAATTTATAAAACCAAAAAAAATAATCAAGAAGACATAAGGAATCTATGAAAAGCTTCTAAGAGGACATAACCTGATACTTAACAAAACTTCGTCTTACAAAAAATCTAAGTCATGCAACAAAAACAAGGAATCTATAAAAAGAAATGTAGCCAAATAAAGATCCTCAAACTTTTATTTTTGTTGGTTAACATGGGTGATTAATTAATCGAACCAATCAGTTTAAATTCGAGTAAAACATTTACTTCATATGTATTTGGGCCGTAAATGGGCTACTAAAATAAGAAAGCGTAAGAGGGAAATGCCAAGCATAATAGCACAAAAAATAGGCCCATTAAAGCCCAATCATTTATTTATTTTAGGGTTAACTCAAAGTGCCGCATATATATGCTTAGTTCTCTTCCTTCGTCCCCTTTCTGTCTCTCGGCGTTCTTCAATCGAAAGGTACTACTCTCTCTCTCTCTTTCTCAATCTAGCTCAATTCTGTGTCCTTGACCTAGCTTTGAACAGATCTGTTTGATTTCCGGTGAAAAGAATCGATTTTGAAGTGGTTTTTTGTAATGGGTAATCGCAGGTAAAGAGTTTGAAGAAGTAAGTCACAGAGAAAGAGAAGATGTCTGAGAAAAAGGGAAGGAAAGAGGAAGTGATTACCAGAGAGTACACCATTAACCTCCACAGACGCCTTCACAAATGGTAAGATTTCACTCTTTGTGTTCATGTTTTGAGCTGCTTGTTGGTTAATATCATAGGGTTGTAATGAAATTAAGTTAGCTAATCTTTTTCTAAATGTAATCAGACGTTTAGTCCAGAGAATCTGATCTTTTGAAATTCATGGTGTTATTGAATTCATGGGGAAATGGTATCTATTGTTTTGAAAAATCGTATCAAGTGTGTTTTGTTACTTAAAGTAAAAATTTGTACTGATTGTTTTTTGGATTTACTATCGAAATTAGTCTTGAAATGAAAGGGTATAGTTCATTTGATATATCTTGTAAAAGAGAATTAAGATTAGAGTTTGGTTTGTGGAATGTGGTTTTTTGGTGGGTTTGGTTTTATGTGATTAAGTATCTCTACTTATGTATTATTGGTTTGTAACAGCACCTTTAAGAAGAAGGCACCGAAAGCCATCAAGGAAATCAGGAAGTTCGCAGAGAAAGCTATGGGGACTAAGGACGTTAGGGTAGACGTGAAATTGAACAAGCAAATCTGGAGCAAGGGAATCAGAGGTCCACCAAGGAGGATCAGGGTTCGTGTTGCACGTAAGAGAAACGACGATGAAGATGCGAAGGAAGAGTTCTTCTCCCTTGTCACTGTTGCTGAAATCCCTGCAGAAGGACTCAGTGGTCTTGGCACAAAGGTCATCGAAGAGGAGGATTAAGAGAATCAGTAGAACAAGTTTTGTTTGGTTTTTTACTTTTGTTGCTGTGTTTCAATTAAAAGTCTTGACCTTTCACTTTCTTCATTGTAGTGCATCTTGAATTTACTTATGCAGTTTATTGAAGAGACCCATTTTCTTCTTCATGATTGACTCTTGTTTTGCTTTGGAATTTTCTTTATGCTTGTTAATTGTCGAATCTCACATTTACACAAAGTAGATCGTAGGAATGATCTGTGTATAAAATTATGCTAGATGTCGTCCAAATTATTTTTTATTTTTTACTTTTTTTTGACAAAAAAAATAAATCAACTAGGTTTAACTTTGAATCAAGAGCTGTTGATAAGATGTCTTGCGCTGAGAAGTACAGCTGTGTTCACCTTCGCTACTTTCATGCTCGGATCTGTGTAATCGTAGCTTCTTAAACAGGCATGAGACTATTTGACTGAGCTTCCGAACTAGTAGTTTACAAGGCCATAAGGCAGAGACATACAGATTGTAGTTTACCACATAAAAGCCAGACGATAGATTGTTCGAAAACAAGTTCCCACATTCGAAGAAGAAATACAAAAAACCATACTCTTAGATCATTTTCAAGTTTCTATTGTGAAGCATATCTCATAAAACTCAAATTCCATGATACCGTTCTGGTCTGCTTAAGATTGATGAAGATTTCAAGCAACGAGCATGTTTGAAGATATAACTCAAGAAATCCCTCTCTTCAGGTGTTCCTATGTAACCTGCAAACTCAAAAGTTTCAAGACTCTCCAACAAACATTTCGGGACGGAGCTCTTATTATTTTTCCAGCGAACCGGTTCATAATCCCCCAAACTTGACGGATACTAAGATTAAAAAGAAAAAGTAAAGGTTAGAATACTACACTATAGTGTGAATTTAGACTACAAAATAGTCGACGAAGAAACTTACATCATCAACGAGGAGATTGAGGACTCGCAGGTTAGGTGAGTCTTTGAGAAACTGGATAAGTAACTTGGACCAATCACCATTGCATATACATAGCTTCAAATTTTCAAGCCGATTGAAGACTATTCCATCACGATACACAGTCTGCACACATGACAACACAATAAAAAAGGATTCAAGCTCAAGAAATCCGATTTTGTGTCTTTAAGTAAAAAATATGAGGTAGGAAACATGACATGAAAGCAGATGACCTCTGTATAAGTGTTGAATATTACGCGTATAGAAAGGCGTTTGAAAAATGTAACTGATTCGAGAAGCTTCTCGGGATACTGCAGAACAACAATATCTGCCTCTTCCAGCTCTGGCATTTGCTCAATCAAATAGGACATACTTTCTCTATAATCCACAACTTTGAAATACTTCAAAGAAGGAGTAACTATCACATACCCATCAGAAGAACAATTACCAGGTATCTCTAAGGATAAACGCTGCAAGGATGGGACAATAACAACTAACGCTCTCAAATTGTCATAGTCTTCTCGTACAATACTCAGATCTTCCAGAACAGGGCAGTAGGATAGAAGCAGGCGAAGAGAATCTTCATCTGAGTATCTCAAACGTTCAAGTTGCAAAGTTTTCAAGGAAGGGAGGAATACCGTTCGAGGAACATCCAAAAGAACCTTCTTACCGTAAAGTTTCAAAGTCACGAGCGATTTGCAGGTATACAAACTACTGGGCAATGATACAGCAGCTGTCGTATCATGTAAACTGATGCTTAGCTCACGCACACAGCGAGAAACTGCAATTCTAACCCACGATTTCAAATCCTTAGGTTGAAGTGATCCAAAAAAAGAGCAAAAACGCAGGCTTTCTATGATTGGAGCTTTGTGTAATGGCAGATTCTTGGCAATAAAATCCCTCAGGCATGCAGACTCTGAACCATCACTAAAGTAGAACTCGAGTTTGGACAACCACATCCAAAGAAACTCCCATTGTTTCGACAAACACTAGTTGATACTGCTTCTTTTGTTGGAAGAAACGATAATATCTTCACCAGTAATTCATCAGACAAGTCACTGATTTTAGCCATATCACTCGAAGACTCAAGACAAATTTGGGGTTTTCCGACCCTGGAAAAAAAGAATCACATGAAACAAAACCTAAGACTAAATGATTTGTCTGAATCCAACTCAACAAATTACAAAACAAGTGAAGATAATGAAGTAAGGAACAGAATAACAAACCTAGAAATTTCAGGTGATGAGTTTTTCGTGTGGAATCTCGACTTCTGCTCGGGAACCAGTCACCAGTCACCACCACTCATCAGACCGTTTGGCTTCCACTTATAGGCCCATCAAATGGTTTAATAAACATAAATATCTGAGGGGCCTGCTACTGGGCCAGTCGTCATGTCAAACTCTTTTTGAGTGCATGTGTATATTTTAAGGTCCTTATTGTAGTTGAGATTTTTTTGTAAAATCCATACACAGCAAACTTCTGAATTAGTGTACTTTTGTAAACTCCAAATACAAATTAAGATTAGGTTCAGTTTTGGAATGTATTTTCAGGTGGGTTTGGTTCAATGAGATTAAGAACCTACTTATGGAAAAAAAAAAGAACCTACTTATGCATAATGAACTTGTAAATTGTAATGGCACCTTTAAGAAGAATGCACCAAATGCCTTTTAAGGAGCTAAGATCAGGAAGTTTGCAGGGAAGGCTATGGGGACTAAAAACCCTATTTTATTGAAGAGACCATTTTCTTCTTAATGATTGAATCTTGGGATGATCAAGCTGAATCTGAGTATTAAATGATACAAGATGTCGTCTATTATATGGAGGAGACGAATGATCTAAAACATGCAAGTTCAGTTCTTAAACAAGTACCACATTCAAATAAAAACCCAAGTGTTCTTGGATAACAAAACAAATACGACGACTCATAGATCATTTTCAAGTTTCAGTTGTGGAGAACATAACATCATCTGTGCAGGATTGATGTAGATTTCAGACATCGAGCATGTTTGAAGATAAGACTCAAGAAATCCCTATCTTCTTGCTCCTCGCTGTAGTACCATTTAACCCTGAAAGTTTCTAGACTATTCAAGAAACATTTAGGAACGGATCCCTGATTTTTGCTCCAGCTAACCGGTAGATACTCCCCAATTTTTTCTTTATACTGAAATTAAATTAAAAAAAATGAAAAAACAGAGTTGAGATCACACCATATATCAGATCTTGCAAAAAAAAACTTACAAATGACTTGGAGTTGCTGATTTCGAGGACTCGGAGTTTAGGTGAATCATTGAGCAACCGGAAAAGTAACTTGGACCAATTAGCGTCGTTTATATATGGCGTCAGTTCTTCAAGATGATTGAAGACAATACCAGAATCATACCCGGGCTATACACGTGAAAATGCAACAAATTTAGTGTTATAAGTAAATATAATGCAAATTTGAAAACTGGATAGTTTATAGATGCAAAAAGATTACCTCTTCCTTGCTGTTGAAGTCTACTTGTAATGAAAGACATTTGATAGATTTGAAATATACGAAAAGCTTCTCGGGATTTCGCTCAATACTGATATCTGCCTCTTCAAGCTCTGGAATTTTCTCAATCTTATAGGAGGAAATTTCACTTCTGTAATCAAAAGCTTTGAAATACTTCAAAGAAGGTGTAACTATTACATAATCGTCAGAAGAACATCCAGTATATGAAGTTAAAGATAAACGCCGCAAGGACGGGACATCAACAACTAACCCTCTCAAATTGTCATTATCGTGTCGTTCTATACTTAGATATTCCAGAACAGGGCAAAAGGATAGGAGCATTCGAAGAGAATCTTCGTTTAAGTATCTCACACGTTTAAGTTCCAAAGTTCTCAAGGAAGGCAGGAGACAAACTGTTGGAGGAACATCCACACGAATGTTAAAGCCTTTCAAAGTCACGAGCGATTTGCAGGTATACAAACTAGACGACGATAATGCATAATTATTCCTATAATATGCAAGGATACTTAGCTCACGCACACTACGAGAAACTGCAACTTCAACCCACGATTTCAAATCCTCAGGTTGAAGTGTTCCACAACGAAATCCGAGGCTCAAACTTTCTATGATGGGAGCTCTGTGTAATGGCAAATTCTTGGCAATAAAATCCCGATATGTCTGGAATGCAGACACGGAATTGAAACCATCAGTAATGTCATCGTAATCATCGTACTTAAGTTTAGGCAACCACATCCAAAGAAACCGCCATTGTTTTGACAAAACGCTAGTTGATATAGCAACTTTTGTTGGAAGAAACGCTAGTATCTTCACCAGCAAGTCATCAGGCAGCCCGCTGATTTCAGCCATAGCTTTCAAAAAGAGCAACAAAGACAAACCCCTAAATAACCCTAGCAAATCCTAAAACGCAAGTAACTATCAATATCTCTAGTGGGCCGGGCCTAAGTCAGACTTCAAATAGTTCAACCCATTATTGAAATTAACGACCCGTTTATATTAGGCCGAGCCGAATCAGGGTTTTAGTCTTTAGAGATTTGAAGCTAAGATAGAGAGAGAGAAGAAGACGCTTAATTCCTAAAACACTTACTCTGGAGAAAGTAATTAATTTGCTACAATGGAGATCGATAGAGAAAATTGTAGAATTCAACGAATCAGCTGAGATCACTTGCTTGTTCTCGTAACATTCTTCATCGTCTTCATGGCTCTGCTATTTGGGCTCAAGGTACATTGTTGTTAATCTCTATGTTTCGATTACACATTCTTAGCGTTCTTCAGTTTTTTTTTTCATTGCATTTTGGTTTCAAGGGATACTAAAGTTCTAGCTGCAGTTTTGAAGTCAGTTTCGAACTTCGAAGGTATGTAATAATATGCATTTTTCAAAAAGAACTTCCAACAAGCCAAAGAGATTTATCCAAATCCGGATAAAAATGTGAACAGTAACAACTAACAACGGTTAGTGGTATACCTCAAATTGGTTCTCCTATATGTTTGTGGTATATCTCAAATTGGTTCTCCTATATGTTTGTGGTATATCTCAAATTGGTTCTCCTATCATTCAATAGCCAAATCGGGATAACCGAACAAAACCAGATCCATAGAGATAAAAAATCAAAAGTCAATACAATTTTCCTTTAACCAACTTAAAAAGTAAACTAAACCAAGTCGGTTATGGAAACCAGACCAGCTAATAAAAGCGAAATTGTGTATGTAAATGGTGTAAAGAAGAGGAATCAAAGATCAGCTTTTCCAGGATAGCGAGGGAAAGGAATAACGTCTCTGATGTTATCAAGTCCAGTAGCGAAGAGAATCATACGTTCGAAGCCAAGTCCAAACCCACAATGCTTCACTGTTCCATAACGGCGCAAGTCTAGGTACCACTCATATGGCTCTATTGGAAGACCCATCTCCTCAATCCTGTTCAAACACAAGATTTTGCTTCATAAGGTTCACAAAAGAACCAAAACAAAAAAAAATTAAGCCAAAAATTGAATATTGGTTTCACTTTCACACACCTCTTTTTGATGACATCATATCGTTCTTCCCTTTGGCTTCCACCAATGAGTTCTCCAACCTAATTTATACAGAGATAAGGGTAAGGAAAGAGGCCGTTGTTGTGTTTCTTCGATGATTAATCACACACAAATAAAGGAAATGCATTCAACTTTGAGTTTTAATATTACCTTTGGAACGAGGACATCCATGGCAGCAACTGTCTTCTCATCATCGTTAAGTCTCATGTAAAAAGCTTTGATTCCTTTCGGGTAGTTATAGACAATAAGTGGCTTTTGAAACAGAACCTCTGTCAAGTATCTGTAATTGCAAGACATGTTTCATTAGCAACCATTTCTTAAAACTGTTTAAAGCTGAGGAATGGTTCTTAAGGGTTATCACAAACCTTTCATGCTCCGAGGCTAAGTCGATTCCCCACTCCACATTGTTATCAAATTCCTTTCCTTTAGCCACAGCTTCCTCAAGTAGCTCTATTGCTTTAGTGTATGTTATACGCCCAAACGGAGTAGAGGCAACCAATTTTAGCCTGTCAATGCATCCTGAGTCGAAATTCTTAGCCATAAGTTCCATGTCAGCGTAACATTTCTCAAGCAACCAGTTGCACATGTATTTCACATACGCCTCTGCACAGTTCATGTCGTCCTGCACAAATTTAAAAGAAGGTTTTTAAGATACTGAGTCTACATTAACGATAAAGAAGAAAACCAAAGAATATCGTATGTTTATTACCTCTAGATCTGCAAAAGCAATCTCAGGCTCAACCATCCAGAATTCAGCAAGATGCCTTGAAGTGTGAGAGTTCTCTGCCCGGAAAGTCGGGCCAAATGTATACACATTGCTAAGAGCACAAGCATAGGTCTCCACTTGTAATTGACCGGAAACTGTCAAGAAAGCTTGACGACCAAAGAAATCCTTGGAATAATCAATGTTTCCATCTTTCTTAGGTAGTCCAGGTCTAAGCCTCGACCTCTCATCAATATGAGCAAAAGTCTCCTTTGCTATTTTAAGTTCAGCAACAGCAGCAGTGATCGCTTCCTTGCTTGCTTTGGCAGCTTTCAGTTCCGCTACAACATTACCTCTCTCAATGACAATGAGCCTCGCAGCTTCAACATCAGCCTCAGTAGGCGGAGGGTTATCAATGAGATCCTGCTCCAACCTCTCAGTGTAATTGATCAAAGTTGTTGCTTGGAACATTTCACCAGCACCTTCACAATCACTTGTCGTGATGATAGGAGTGTGAATGTAAAGGAAACTATGCTCTTGAAAGAAACTGTGAGTCGCAAAAGCAAGAGCATTACGAATTCTTGCAACAGCTGAGATCTGAAATCACAGGCAAATATCACCATAAATCAACTATTCTTTGATTCAAACCTAGGAACAATCAAAACACAACTCAGTGAAAGAGATAAGAAGTAATACCGAGTTAGTTCTAGAACGAAGATGAAGCACATCTCTCAAAGTCTCAAGAGTCAACTTAGTCTTAGGAAGTGGATACTTAGACGCATCCACCGTTCCAACATCAATCACCTTCACAACGTTAAGCTCAATCTGCTGCTGCGTACCTTTACCTTTCGGTGGAACCTTCAAAACTCCATCAACAGTCACACAAGTTCCCGTAGCAACCAAGTTAGAGACATCATAGAGAGACGGATCCACCATAACCTGAAGATTCGCTGGACAAGATCCATCGTTAACCGCAAGGAAAGAAAACGTTCTTTTCCCTTGATCTCTTCCGGATTTTACCCAACCACCGATTCGAACCGTTTGACCGGCGAGTCCAGCTCCGCCGTCAGGTCGATCCAAAATCGTTCGAATCAAAACCCGGTTAGAGAATTGAGCTCTTTGCACCGTAGATCCATCGTTTTCTAAGGATACGGCGGCTAATTGAGTCGCCGGCGGCACAATCTCATCAGCCATTGTTCGTTATCTACGAAAACAAAAGCACGGAAATTTTGGAGGCGTTGATATTAAACCCTAAAAGAGGAGAGGTTTCAGAGAGAGTGTATTTGGCTGCGTATTGAGAGATGTAAGAATAACCGTTGGATCTTCCCTTTATATGGGGTAAAATCGGAAATATCTTAAAGTTTCCAACGAAGCCGGTGGAATCTTTTTGATTCGTATCTAATTATCGCAATTAATAATTCGTTAAATATTTCATTTTATTCAATTAGTGGAGACGTTATTTATGGAAACAACTACTGTTATTGAAAAGTATTAGTGGAAAATGGTATTAAAATAGAAATATGTTTCCAAAATATCTTGGGTTTTAGATTATGCAAACGTTATAGACCTATTAAAGTAGAGATAATTTTTCTCTGAATTCGAATTATTTTGTATTCCTATATTGTCAAACTTGTGTTGCTTATAGGTCCAGTTTTACAGATGTCCATATTCGAGCTAATAAAGCCCAATAGTAATTAAGTAGTTAGTATGGGCCCATAAAGCCCAATATATTTCGGTATCGGGTTTAAATACGTATCATCATCTCGAAAACCCTAATTCTGAGATTTCGCACGAACTCATTTCAGCTTCTTGCAGCCGGCGGAACGGAGGAACAAAAAGCAGAGAAGCTAATCAATCATGGGTAAAATCCTTGGAAACTTCTTGAAATTTATAGATTAGCTTTTGATTTTTCTTCTGATGTGGATCTGTTGACGTTAAGTGTGTTTTAACGATTTCAGGAAAGGTTCACGGATCTTTGGCTCGTGCCGGTAAGGTTAGAGGACAAACTCCAAAGGTTGCGAAGCAAGATAAGAAAAAGAAGCCCAGAGGTCGTGCTCACAAGCGTCTGCAGCACAACCGTCGTTTTGTCACCGCAGGTAATTTTTCCGATCTAGTTTCTTTGTTGATTCCTTTACAGTGTGTTAGTGTTCATTGTTGAATTCGATTTTTATAAAGCGATACTACTGCATTGTTGAATGTGGTTAATAATATTGTGAATTTGAATAAGAATTGTGAATACTCGAGAAATGTGTTATATTGGAACACTTGTGGTTCGATGTTTTAGACTAGAGCTTCTGAATTTATCATTTGGTTTTGACTCAAATGCTTATTACGTTGCGTATCTATTATTGGTTAGTAATGGTTCATTGATTTGTGCAGTTGTTGGTTTCGGAAAGAAGAGAGGACCCAACTCTTCTGAGAAATAGAAGAAGTTAGAGAGAAAGATGTTGTCGTGAAACTTCTCAAGGTCATTTGTAACTTTTTGTTTTCTTTGGCACCGAACTATTATGTTTTGATTCTATGCTATGAAATACTGTTTTTTCACTTATGATTTTGGTCAATTAAACATAAGATATGATTTTTGCCAATACATTACAACAAGACCAATGATCATAATTCGTGTTCTAAGTTTCTGTCAATACTTTTACACAGACTATTAAAAGTTGATAATTTGCCAATTGAAAATTAGCTATTAAATACATTTTCATCATTCTATAACACTTGCAAGGATCTTGTACGATAACACTTGATTAATTCAATGGAGTGTTAGGTTTGTGCTTCTGAATCTGAACCAATAACCGATGAACAACCTGTCTACAACCAAGGTTTAGAGTTCTTCATGAAAGCCTGAGACAGAACCTTTAGAAGCCTTCTCTTTGAGGTACTGTACTGCCATCGATGCATGGATTGCAGCACCGTACGGAAGCACATCCTCGTTGATTCTATAGAGTGGTGAATGAGACGATGCATACCCGTTGGTCTCATCTTGCATTCCCAGTAGAGAGAAATGGCCCGGGATTGTTTCTGCAAAGTATGAGAAGTCTTCGGATCCCATTACAGGTGCTGCTTCCACAAAAGCTTCTTGACCCAACAAATCTCTAACCACCTTCTTGAATTGCTTGTACAAGTCCTTGTTGTTCACTGTTGGTGGCATTGGTTCTCTACCGTTTGGTGTTAGATTAACGGACGCATTGCATCGGTGAACGGCTGCTTGCTTGGTAATCACCTAGAATCAAAAGTTGAAACCGGAGATTGGTTCTATGGGTAAAGCAACAATACCGGGAAATATTATAGGCGCAATCTTGGGTCGCATCACCTCTTTGACTCTCTGTTGAAGCTGAGTAAATCCGGTAAAGGCTCGAAGAGTTCCTCCTATGGTGATTGAATCAGGGATGACATTAAAAGCATTGCCTCCATTAACCTTAGAAACTGTGACCACCTGCAGAAGAAACCTCAATGAGTTCTGTTCTATAATGTATAGACCAGGTGTGAAGATCATCAAAGAGTAAAAAACGAAACCTTTGAATCCAAAGGGTCAGTTTCACGTGAAACCAATTGTTGAAGACTGAGGACGATGCTTGAGGCTGCAACAACAGGATCTATAGTATGCTGAGGGATGGCAGCATGACCTCCTTTCCCAGTGATTACAGCCTCGAAGACTCCAGCTCCAGCCAAAAATGAACCTGCACGTGAAGCGGCTTTCCCAAAGGGAATCCGGGCAGAAAGATGTATCCCGAAAATAGCTTCGACGTTCTTCAACGCTCCTTCTTCTCTCATCTTCTTTGCTCCACTCAAACCTTCCTCAGCTGGTTGAAAGATAAGCACCACAGTTCCCTAAACAAAACAAAACAAAATGTGTTAGGCCAAATGTTACTGATGAAAGTAGTTCAAAAGGGAAAAATGCATAGACCTGCAAATGGTGGCGATGTTCATGAAGTATCTTTGCAGCCCCAAGAAGCATAGTAACATGACCATCATGTCCGCAAGCATGCATTTTACCAGCGATTTTGCTCTTGTGCTCCCACTCAACACCTTCCTGAATTTTAGAATCAGTCAAATTATGTTCTAATCCTTAATTCCATTATCGTCATTACCTAAGAGACATTTGTATTGGCCTATGTATAATTAAACCTATGATCAAGTTTCATACAAAAAATACCTAAATGTCTCTAATCGATGAGAATTATGTGAATTGGTAATACACCTGAATAGGCAAAGCATCCATATCAGCTCTCAGGGCGACGAATGGCGGTTCTCCGGTGCCGATATATCCGATAACACCGGTGATAGCTACAGGATACCTATACTTGATTCCGATAAGTTCCAGCTCCGACCTAATGAGTTTACTGGTCTCGAGTTCTTCGTAACCAAGCTCCGGATTCTCGTGGATTTTCCTTCTGATTTTCACCATCCAATCGAAGACCTCCGGACTCTTCGCGAATTCGAGGAGCTTCGTCTGGATTTGAGACGTATCTTCGGCGATCCATGGAGATTCCGATGAAACACTAAGTAGAAAAAGGAGTAGTTGGAAAGTCAAACTGAGGAGCTTGTTTAGAGCCATGGAGGAAGATGACAACCAATTTCTGATTTAACTCATATATATATATGAGACTGAAACAAGTCCACAAAGCCCGATTTTTAATGGGCCAAAAAGCCCATATTGTTGATGAAAGGTCTAAACAGTATATGCTCTGTTTAGCCGTTGCAACAAACTTCATCATCACATAATGTTTTGTTTTCTTTTGAGTTTTTTTTTGTTTCTCTAGCTTTGATGTCGTAATCTTCTTCCATCAAGATTAAAGGAAACAAGCAAATGACGACGTCAAAGGACAACTATAACAACAACAACAAAAGGAGAATACAACTAGAACACATTAAGGTTGGAACACTCCAAACTAAGTAGCTAGATAGGAGACGTTTGGAGGCACAATTCGTTGGTCTCTCGATAGCGGGTCAAGGCGACACCGAATGAAGTTCATGATTTAAAGTATTAAAGCAGAGGCTGGTCTTGATGAAGCATTATGCAATCTTGAGTTTCTTTCCTTCCAAAGAATGTAAATTGATGCTTAAAATCTCCGATTCTGATCAATATAAACATAAAAGGTGTGGTTTTGCCAATGCATTACAACAAGACTAGCCTATTAATTATAATTCATGTTCTAAGATTATGCCAGTATGTTACAGTTACACAAACATATCATAAAAGTTGAGAATTTCCCAATTGAAATTGTTCTACGAATTAAGGCTTTTCATCATTTAAATGGAATTCTATCAACAATGGAGTGTAAATTTGGTACTTCTGAATTCGAACCAATGACCGATGAGGAAACTGTACCAAGGTTGACAGGGATTAGAGTTCGTCATGAAAGCCTGAGACAGAACCTTTAGAAGCCTTATCTTTGAGGTACTGTACTGCCATCGTTGCATGGATAGCAGCTCCGTAAGGAAGAACATCCTCGTTGATTCTATAGTGTGGTGAATGAGACGACGCATAACCTTGGGTCTCATCTTGCATTCCCAAGAGGGAGAAATGGCCCGGGATTGTTTCTGCAAAGTATGAGAAGTCCTCGGATCCCATTTCAGGCACTGCTTCCACAAAAGCTTCTTGACCCAACAAATCCCTAACCACCTTCTTGAATTTCTTGTATAAGTCCATGTTGTTCACAGTTGGTGGCATCGGTTGGTTACCATTGGGTGCTAGATTCACGGACGCATTGCATCGGTGAACGGCTGCTTGCTTTGTAATAATCTAGAATCAAAAGTTGAAACCAGGGTTTGTTGATTCTATGGTAAAATAACATACAGAGAAAAAAATCAAAAAGGATCAGATCACCTCTTTGATTCTCTCCTGAAGCTGAGTAAACCCGGTAAAGGCTCGAAGAGTTCCTCCTATGGTGATTGAATCAGGGATGACATTGAACGCGTTGCCTCCATTAACCTTAGTAACTGTGACCACCTACAGAAGAAACCTTAATAAGTTATACTACAAATTAAGCATAGACCAGGAGAGAAATCATCAAAGAGTAAAAAATGAAACCTTTGAATCCGAAGGGTCAGTTTCACGTGAAACCAAGTGTTGAAGACTGAGGACAATGCTTGAAGCTGCAACAACAGGATCTATTGTATGCTGAGGGATGGCAGCATGACCTCCTTTCCCAGTGATTACAGCCTCGAAAGCTCCAGCTCCAGCCATAAATGAACCTGCAAGTGAAGCAGCTTTCCCAAAGGGAGTCCGGGGGGAAAGATGTATACCAAAAATAGCTTCAACGTTCTTCAACGCTCCTTCTTCTCTCATCATCTTTGCTCCACTCAAACCTTCCTCAGCTGGCTGAAAGATAAGCACCACAGTTCCCTAAACAAAAACAAAAAAATGTGTTAGACCAATGTTACTGATGAAAGTAGTATAAAAGGGAAATATGCATAGACCTGCAAATGTTGGCGATGTTGTTGAAGTATCTTAGCAGCACCAAGAAGCATAGCAACATGACCATCATGTCCACAAGCATGCATTTTTCCAGGATTTTTGCTCTTGTGCTCCCACTCAACAGCTTCCTGAATTCAATTATCAAATCAAATTATGTTCTAATCCTTAATCCAAATTTCTGAACCATAGACCTAAATGTAACTAATCGATGAGAGTTCTGTGAATTGGTACTAGACCTGAATAGGCAAAGCATCCATATCTGCTCTTAGAGCGACGAATGGTGGTTCTCCGGTACCGATATATCCGATAATACCGGTGATAGCTACCGGAAACCTATACTTAACTCCGATAAGGTCAAGCTCCGACCTAATGAACTTACTAGTTTCGAATTCCTCGTATCCCAGCTCAGGATTCTCGTGGATTTTCCTTCTGATTCTCACCATTGAATCGAAAACCTCCGGGCTCTTTGCTAATTCGAGGAAATTGATCGGGATTCGAGACACATCTCCGGCGACGATCCATGGAGATTCCGATGAAACACGAAGTAGAAGAAGGAGTAGTTGGAAAGTCAAAAAGTTGTTTAGAGCCATGGAGGAAGATGAGACTGATGCGCCACTCAAAATATATATATGAGACTGAAATAAGTCCACTAAGCCCGATTTTTAATGGGCCATAAAAGCCCATATGTTTTATGAAAGGCCTAAGTTGTAATGTTCTGTTTTTAGCCGTTGCAACAAACTTCATCATCTCATAATGTTTTTCTCTAGCTTTTGATGTCGTAATCTTCTTCCATCATAATTTAAAGGAAATAAGAAAATGATGTCGAAGGAAAACTTATATTACGAAAACTGTTATGCCATTGTAGTATTTGTAACAAACTAATAACAACGAGATATTTTTGAGTTGTCTTTTAACAATGCAAAAATATTTGTTTTCACTCAAAAGTCGAAAGCATGGGCCGTGGAAACTCACACGAATTGTCTTCTCCACTTGGCTCTAAAGTTAGTTAGTCAATTAGTTACGAACATAATCAAAAGAAAAAGAAAAAAAACGTAAAAAGACAACCAATTTATTACAATTTACACATGTTCAAAATCCACAATACTCCAAAATTTGAAGGAGAATATACTGTAAATAGCATAAATGGGGGAGAAACTAATAAGTGTGAATGTTATAAATATGAAAAATGGGGGGAAAGTGAAAAACACTGATAAAAAGGTAAGAAAATGGAGAATCTTTTTTTTTTTGAATAAGAAAATGGAGAATCTAAGTATAATTAACTCTCTTGGACATATGTGTCTATGATAATTCATAAGAATATCACATAGATGTTAATAGTCTACTATATCTATTTTAGAACATGACACATGTCTTCCTAAATCTTAAAAGGAAGAAAATATGCCAAAAAGTTGACCAATCAAGAAGAGAGTAAATTTAAGGATTTAGGATGTTTGGTATATTTCAAAACATAAACAAACGCAGTAGAGTAAATAAACTAAAAAAAACGAAAACAAAAAAATTAACTCTTGTATATAAATGTTAAGAGATCTTTATCATGCCACAGTTTTTATTTTCTTGGACAAAGTTTATTTTTCGTGGTCAAAAGATTTGGATTTCTCTCTAAATATAGAGGAAAGTACCTATCGTCTCCTAAACCATCACCACTACAAATACCCTTTTTGTGTCTCCATCAAATTACATCTTTTCGTAGACATTCTCTCTCGATCTTTAGTTTTCATAACTCATCTTCTTTTTTACTTTGTTTTTTTTTGGAAGATGAATATCTCCGTCGAAAACCCTGTTTTTGGTAAAACATCTATCTATCTTCCTTTGTTATTCTTTTCTTTGTAGTTTTTTTTCTTCTATAAATTTTATCTTGAGATTTCGTAAAAATAGAAGTTTTTTTGTTTCTTTTTTGTTTTGTTTAAGTACATGAGGACTCGACAACGCAGAAGACCGGAGAGTTACGATTGGACAGCGACATACCAATGTCGAAGATATCATCCGATGATGAAGTGTTTTTGGCTCCTGAGATGAACGCATTTGGTCGTCAATTCAGGTTCCTTTTTTCTCAAGAAATAATTTAGACGATTTCTAAAATGTTTTCCAAAACATTTAAGATTTTATTGATGTAAATTATTGCAGAGACTACACGGATACAAACAGCGAGAGGCAAAAGAGCGTCGAACATTTCTATGCAACACAACACACTAACCAAACTTTAGACTTTGTAAGATCTCTTATATATCTTATATGGTTTAGGGTTTATTAGATTGTGTGATCAACATTATAGTTGAGTCCTATTATTTTTGCATGGACGTGATTTATGAATTACTAATGAAAATAAAAATCTTTCCTAACGATGTTAGCCGAAATGAACATACGATACATATTGTTGTTTCTCATCTGTTATAAAATATATTGTTACTAACTTATGATACGTTTGCAGGTACAGAAAATGAGAAGTGAGTATGGAAAATTGGACAAGATGGTGATGAACATTTGGGAATGTTGTGAACTTTCAAAAGAAGTGGTGGACGAGAGTGATCCCGACCTCGACGAACCACAAATTCAACATTTGCTTCAATCTGCGGAAGCAATCCGTAAAGATTATCCTAACGAAGATTGGCTTCATCTCACTGCGCTTATCCATGGTAATTAATTGTTATTTATGACAAAAACTCATGCTTATAAGAATCAAAATTATCATATTATAAGAATCCTAAAAATACTAAAAATGACTGAACTTCCAGATCTTGGGAAGGTTCTTACCCTACCACAGTTTGGAGGGCTTCCTCAATGGGCTGTTGTTGGTAAGTTTAATCTTTGATTTCTTTCATTAATTAATCCTGATTTACTAAGTAGTAAACTTATCAATTTTAAGTAAGTGATTTATGAATTCTCTATCCGTTTAGGTGACACATTTCCTGTTGGGTGTGCATTTGATGAATCTAACGTACACCACAAGGTACATATAACTCAATATATTTTGCTAGTTACTCAAAGTATTGATAGTTCTTTTTTTGACATCCTCAAAATATTGATAGTTAGAACCTAGTTGATTAATATTTACCAAACAAGTGATTTCTATAATATATTTTTTTCCTTTTCAACCATGATTGTAGTATTTTATGGAAAACCCTGATTTTAACAACCCTAAGTACAATACCAAAGCTGGAATTTATTCTGAAGGCTGTGGACTTGAAAATGTTCTTATGTCATGGGGACATGATGACTACATGTATCTGGTAAATTCTTTAATTCCTTTCTATAGTTTATCAACTATAATCATTAATTATGATTACATGATTCACAAAACGATTATTATATGGTTAAATAGGTGGCCAAGGAGAATGGAAGCACCTTACCATCCCCGGGACTATTCATCATCCGATACCATTCCTTTTATCGTAAGCACAATAAAACTATTAACTAACTAAACACTTAATTAGTAACATAATTTGATTGATGAATTAACATTAATGTATTGTAGCATTGCACAAGGCTGGAGCTTACACTCACCTTATGAACGAGGAAGACAAGGAGAATCTCAAATGGCTTCATGTTTTTAAGTAATTTATTTCTCTAAATAAAAGTCTTTCTTAATTAATTAAACCCGATTTTTTTTTCCCGATGATCAGATTTTTAATACTTATATTGTATGTTTTATTATATAGCAAGTATGACTTATACAGCAAGAGCAAAGTACACGTCAATGTCGAGAAGGTTAAGCCGTACTACATGTCTCTTATCAAGAAAGTGAGGATCTTTACCATATTCTGCTTTTGAAAAATAGGATATGTACTTAATTTTTACAGCATTGTGATATAATTTTTGTTTGGGATTTTTTTCAGTATTTCCCGGAAAATCTGAGGTGGTGAAAACGGCATCGAGGCCGTCCAAAAAAAGTCTACTATTAGAAAGATAAAATGGTGTGTGTGTTTGATTACTTGTCGTTTAAGCATATTATTGCCCAGTTAATAAAGTTGTATTGTTACATTAGCTAATGTTAATGCTAATGTTGATACAAACGGTAATTGTATCTCGTCTGTCCTATTATAAACTAAAATGATATTTTCTTCTTTCATCTTCTGCTTTAAAAAATTTATTTATTATGGTCTGTCGTATTACACTATTACTTTTTTAACCAAAAAAAAGTATTACACTATTACTGAGATTTTTTTGCAAATTCAGTATCAGACAAATCATTATTAGACCAAGATTTGATCCAAACAAGTTATCAAATTCTCAATTATCAATAATAGAAACCTTCAAGAAAAAAAAAACACTTTTGACTGCATTAAATCATTCAGATTTAGCTTTCTCATTCTTTAAAAGATCAGTTACCAAAAAGAAACTTTTTGAAGTATCTATGTGTGAAAACAATTTAGCTCTCTTGCATCCTATTCTCTTCATTTTGAGTGTGAAAAAACATATACAAGAACAAATATAGGATCAAAGTAACGAAGATTATTACTTCATTCATTTATTCAGTTGTGGAAAATGCAAAAAGGATTACAAAACTAAACATCTAGAAGAAAACTAAAATTTGTGTTTGTGTTGTGTATGCACATACACAAAAGGGCAAATTCGTTAAAATAACAATTATTTCACTTTCGCCTGAAACGGCATCGGTTACAGAACCCTCTGAGTATACATATGCCATTATTATGCCCTGCAACTTCTTCACTTAGTGACCTCTTTAGTCACAGGAGGAATATCGACAGCTCCGTCGTCAAGAAGCGGTGTTTCCGGCAACTCTTTCTTCTCTTCAGATGTATCCTTAGGCCCCAAGAAACTTGGCTGGTTCGTAGAAGACAATAGCCTCGCCCACATTCTATCCGTAATCACTACATTGTTCTGGGTCTCTGTTATCCTCTGCAAGACAAACAAAAAAACAATGACACGATTCAGAATTGCTCACAAGTACACGATCAGATTCAATTCAGGACCATCCCGCACACATTAGATCTGTATTAGTAACTTACGTAGAAAGGGATGTATGTTTGTCTTCCATTGACAAGACCACTGGTGTAGCCAGTGTAACCAGCCATTGCACCATGAACCGCGCTCTGAGCAAGAAGTGTACAGTAAACATTGTCTGATGCATTACTTGGAACAGCCCGGATCATGTATGTAGGATCAATGTATTTGAGATTCATCACCATCTTATTCTTCTTAAAATGATCCTACAACAAGAGGAAATAAACCCTATGAGGAAATTTTCTGTAAAAGGCATAAGAATCTCATGATCTTGAAAGTTTTTAACTCTTACCTTGATGCTTTGTGATAGCCACAAGCCGACATCTTTAAGAAGTTTGTTCCCAGAAGCATCCATAGGAGTAGATTCCATGCTTTTGCACATCAAATCCTGTCCTGCACCCTCAGCAAGAACAATCACCATGTGACCATGATCCTTCAGCCGTCTCTCTATGAACTCAAAGAGTCCACCTTCTCCTTCGAGGTAAAATGGTGACTCGGGAATCAAGCAACAGTCAACATCTCTGCTGGCTAATGTAGCATACATCGCTATGTACCCTGTAGTACAACACCCGCCTAGCATTAGTCAGTAACAAATCGAAAAGGTCTTTTAAGTTGTATGTTTCAAAACAAAGACTTACCGCTGTAACGACCCATAAGCTTGACAAAACCGATACCATTCTCATTACTCTCGGCTTCAACATGTGCTGCGTTAATCGCTCGTTGAGCTTCCTCCACAGCAGTGTCAAACCCAAAAGATTTATCTATCACCGGAATATCATTATCAATAGTTTTTGGAATTCCAACCACAGCAACTTTTAGTCGACGTCTTCTAATTTCCTACATGGTTATATACAATCTAAGTTCAGTTGTTGATTGTTAAAACTTAAAACTTACAACTGTTATTCTGAAATATCACAATGGAATTACCTCAAATATTACTGAAGCACCTCGCTGGGTTCCATCTCCTCCAATAATGTAAACCTAAATGATAACAGATACTACATCAAGAAAAGGTTGACAAACTTTTTCACATACAACGTAAAAAGCAGTGGCTGTGTTTATTCCCTAACCTGATTGATTCCTCGATCTTGAATGCTATCAACTATCTTGTTGGTATCATGTCCACCTCTTGAGGTCCCAATGATTGTTCCTCCGCGTTTATGGATATCATTCACGACTTTAGAGTTTAAGGGGATAGTATTCTTGGCGTAAAATCCTCTGTATCCACCCTATAAGATTTCAACAAATGAGAATCGTTTGGACAATAGTTATGAAATCCAAAATGAAACCGAAGAGATTAATTATGATTCACCAAACTTACATCGATTCCAAGAATTCTCTTTACTCCATACATGTATGATAAGCTGCTCACAACTTCTCTAATCACGGTATTGAGACCGGGACAGAGACCTCCACATGTAACTATACAAGCATGCACTTCGTCAGACTCAAAGTAAACCTTTTGACGTGGACCAGCACGCCTGAAATGGACTCCTCTTGGACCATCCTTGTGAACAACAACCTAAATAACACGAAAATAAAACAGAGGATAGAAAAAGTGAGCCTTTTACTTTTAAAAATCTCACTTTCAACAAGACATGATCATCTAACACCATTCTTCAGACAATTACAGGTAAAAAAGGATTATGCTTGATAAATTACCTTCTCAGGGACACTATCATCAGCATGAACAAAGTATTGCCTGATAAAAAACATCCAAATGAGAACAAAAACTATGAACTTTAAGCAATGGAAACGTCTGAAATAGGTGAAGATACTTACTTAACCACTGAGTAAGCTGGATTGTCTTGCAATGGATTTGGATAAGTCTGCAATAACATCAAAACCACGAATTATCACCATTTTATTAAGAGTAAACCAGAAACAGATCAGAACATTGAAACCCAAAGCTAAAGATTCCTCCTTTGTTAACTAGACGATATCAGATTCGATCTCTTTGTGCAAATCGAGAAATTTTCAAATCAATTTAGAACCAATCAGAGATCAAGTGAAACATACAGGAAGATCAGGAAGGTAATCAATGAGATGAGGAACGTCTTGTAGAATATAACCACCAGGACCGTTGACAATCTTCGGCTTGTTACTTCTCGGACTAGACATAACGCTGACGATCAACAAATCAGATCAAACTCTCTCCACGAAGATGAAATGACAAATCGTGAATCAAACCCGTTGATCCAATATACTTGATAACCCAATTTAGAAGGAGAAAGAACAAATGAGAAGAGGTAAGAGAGAGAGTGAGAGACCAATAGAGACGAAGAAAGTTCTAGCTTTTCGAGATGGGGAATTTGATCGAACAGGTGGTGGGCATTAAAGTATTTGAAGAAAAATTAGTGAAAAGGAGAATAATTTTATATTATATACATACACACATTTACATGTATGTATATGTTAATTGGGTACAAGATTCTCGTGTATATAATATATAAAGCTGACGATCACAGTGGGGAAAAAAACCAACGTTTGAAACTTGGAGAAGATGATTCACATTCTTCTAGAACAAGACTTTATTTTTAAGTTTCCAATTATTGACAACGATTAATTTTGGGCCTTGAAAAACAAGTTCTAAATTTTAAAATGATTTTTTTTCTTTTTGGATTTTTTTGTGTGATATTTTCAGTATTTCAGATCTTTAGGAATATTCGGGTGAAAATCTTTTAAAGAGAGAAAGACAAATCCAATTTTGTTGTGTCGGCTAATCACTATTTTTTATGTTTTGTGTGTTAGTTTAATAAGTTTTCATTGATTTGCCGATTCTTTTGTTGTCAAGAAACTATTGCTGGTTACAAAGAGGTAACAAGATATAATAATTTTAAAAATGAAAATCAGAGTTGACAAAAAGTTATTAGTTCATAATGCTATCAGATGACATACTTGCTTAGTCGTTTTACATCTTTAAAACAATATATATGTGAAATATGTAACTGTATGATTCTTCATAATGTACTAAAATAATGCGTATTTGCCTGTCAATTCTCGAATCTGAATTAAAGTAGTAATAAAGTTGCATTAAATCTGGTCGTTGTTTTTACTGTTTCTTTAATACTATGACTCTCGCTAATGTCCCGAAAAAAAAAAAAAAAAAAAAAAAAA
>Ga0041059_1000088_pt1 | contig 49504 bp, 42 predicted proteins | sample AraColnosormetaG_FD_56232 | JGI IMG/M metagenome (GOLD analysis project Ga0041059, IMG submission 56232) | Arabidopsis roots microbial communities from North Carolina, USA - Col MF nosort | ecosystem: Host-associated > Plants > Roots > Unclassified | place: USA: North Carolina | collected...
TTTTTTTTTTTTTTTTTTTTTTTTTTTTTTTTTTTTTTGCTTTCTCGCTTATATACTATTGGCTAGTCTTAGAAAATCAAATAGTGTTTTAGTTTCGTCAGGGATTTAATACCTGTAGATATTTCTTGTAAAGCATTACCTTTTCCTACTGGTTTCTCTTATATATATTGGTGTAAATTACTAAATCTGTCCAATGTTTGTGTTTTCAGTTGAACCCTGGAGACTCTGTGATGGATATAAGGCAGTTCCTCCTTGATGCTCCAGAGACGTGCTACTTCACTTGTTATGAGTTGTTACTCCGCAATAAAGATGGAGAGACTCATCATTTGGAAGACTACAATGAGATCTCTGAAGTAGCTGACATCACCATTGGTGGTTGCTCCTTGGAAATGGTTGCAGGTAGCTAAGTCTGTCTTTTCTTCATTTTTTTGGGTTGAGACTAAAAACAGAAAGTTGACTTGTTATGTTTCTTCCCACAGCATTGTATGATGATAGATCTATCAGAGCGCATGTTCACCGTGCCAGAGATCTTTTGTCTCTTTCAACACTTCACTCTTCTCTATCAACAACACTTGCCTTGCAGTATGACGCAGCACTGAACAAAGTTCAGAACCCTGGAGGTTTCAAATTTGAATCATTCTCTTAATATTGTTTTGCTTTGCTAATATTTTCATGCACTGCGAAGGATTTATTTATGGCCTCTATATTGAAACAGATAAACCAAAGTCTGACGTTCCAGAGCTGGAATGTTTGGGTTTTATGGAAGATGTGCCTGGCTCTCTCAAGAAGTTAATAAATTCTACATCAGAAGAGATCAGATCTGTGGAAAACATTGTGTTCTCATCGTTCAACCCTCCTCCAAGCCACAGAAGGTATTGAGCAACTTATTTTAGCATTTGTAAAGGCATAAATTTACCATTTATGTTGTTTCTTATGAATATATTTGTTGCAGGCTTGTAGGAGATCTAATATATTTAGATGTTGTGACCTTGGAAGGTAACAAGTACTGCATAACAGGCACAACCAAAACATTTTATGTTAATTCCAGCTCAGGGAATATTCTCGATCCAAGACCAAGTAAATCTGGATTTGAAGCAGCTACGCTGATTGGACTATTACAAAAGCTTAGCTCTAAGTTTAAAAAAGGTGGGAAACAGCTTATACACCATTCTTCTTAAGTCTATTCTTTACTCTTTTTATGACGTGATAATCATTCAATCTGTTGATTAGCTTCTATTTTTCCTTTTATTTGAAGCTTTCCGTGAAGTCATGGAAAAGAAAGCCTCTGCTCATCCGTTTGAAAATGTTCAATCGCTTTTGCCACCACACTCATGGCTAAGAACTTATCCAGTACCCGGTGAGTTTAATTTTAGTAGCATTTGAATTGTCATCCATCTTGCACAGACGTACTTGTTTATTATAGTATACTTGCGTTCTGCACAGTAGTATGGTTTAGTACCTTAACTCTCTCCTTTCGTGGCTATCTCAACTGTTCTTTCAGAGGTCTTTACTCTGTGTTATTCAGTTTTATGCACTGATAATGGTTCTGAGATATTCATATGGCAGCCATAGAAGTAGTGTGGTTGAAGGAGTCCTTGTTTTTAATTGCAGAATATGCAATATATCCTTGAAGTCCCTCTCTAGTGCATTCTCTTTGTGACTGCCTTTTAATGGCCAAGTCATATCTTGCACAATCTCGAATAATATTTTATTTTATTTTTTATTATTTATTTATTTATTTATTTATTTTTTTATCTCGAATAATATTCATTTTGATGTTTTTAGTCTTAACAAAATTTTGTAAATTAATTCTCTTAATAGAATGTGGTCCATTTCGTTGCGTGTTTATTGACTATGTACTAATTTTCTGTTTTATATATTGAACGTGTGCTTTGTAGCTACACTTGAATTAGTTTTTCTATTAAATCTAAGCACGGAATGTTGTATCTGGACTCAGATCACAAGCGTGATGCAGCGAGAGCAGAAGAAGCACTTACCATTTCCTATGGTAGTGAGTTAATTGGCATGCAGAGAGATTGGAACGAAGAGTTGCAATCTTGCAGAGAGTTCCCTCACACTTCTCCTCAAGAGAGGTACAAGCGATACCTAACTACAATGATTTCTCGGTAGCATGAAATTTTGAGATTCTGTTCCATTTCAGATTTGTTTCCTTAATTGAAAATTTCCTTCGTTGCAGGATATTACGAGACAGGGCACTTTACAAAGTGTCTTCTGATTTTGTCGATGCAGCACTTAACGGAGCTATTGGAGTAATCAGCCGGTGTATACCACCCATAAACCCAACTGATCCAGAGTGTTTGCACATGTCAGTGTGAATTGTTTGGCCCTTATTTTTGATTCTCCGTGCCAATTCGTTTATTTTATTGATCTAGCTAATTGTGTTCATGAAATTTTGGCAGTTTAGTAACTCCCTTTGTGTTTTATAACGTGGACAAATGACAGAGGATCTAGATGTTCACATATTTGTGTTTATGCATTGAGTTTTTCAATTCTGAACACTTGCTATTCTTCCACTGTTGTAGGTATGTGCACAACAACATCTTTTTCAGTTTTGCTGTTGATGCCGACATTGAACAGCTCTCCAAGAAACGTCCATCTAATCAAATGACGGAGAAGGTGTCCTCATCTGAAAAGGTTTCATGCACAGAAGGAACCTGCGATAATGAAGAGCATAACAACTGTAATGAGGCGCCACTTGTTGAGAATGAGCAGGCTACGTATGCCTCTGCAAACAATGATTTGAAAGGCACAAAATTATATCAAGAAGCTGATGTCCCAGGGCTATATAATCTGGCAATGGCCATTATTGATTACAGAGGCCATAGGGTTGTTGCTCAGGTTTGTTCAAATACTGGAACTTCCAAGTCCTTATTCTTGAGATTGTCTGTGTCTTGCTTGTGTTCATTTTAATAGTATCTTTGCAATGTGTTTTAGAGTGTTCTACCGGGAATCCTTCAAGGGGATAAATCAGATGCGCTTTTGTACGGTTCAGTCGACAATGGCAAGAAAATATGCTGGAATGAAGATTTTCATGCTAAGGTAAATGAATATAGTCTCTTGCTGTTGGATACCGTAGGCATTAATGTGAAAATTCTAGTAGTAATCTATCTGTACAATATTAATATTAATATTTATCTGTATACTATTATAAGACTGCACGTGTCCTAGCAGAAATATTTGATCCTGATTAATTCCTTCTTCAGGTGCTAGAGGCCGCAAAGCTTCTTCACATTAAGGAACATTCTGTTATCGATGCATCCGAAACTGTCTTTAAGTTGGCTGCACCAGTAGAGTGCAAAGGGATTGTTGGGAGTGATAACAGGCATTATCTCTTGGACTTGATGAGAGTGACACCTCGTGATGCCAATTATACGGGCCCAGAGTCACGCTTTTGTGTCCTAAGACCAGAACTGATCACATCATTTTGCCAGGTACATATTTTCTTTATTATTTAGAAAAGTATGCTCTTGAGTTCCATTGACAACTTATTTTCATCATGAAGGCCGAATCATTGGAAAAATCAAAATTTAAAACCAAGGCTGATGAAGGGGGCGATGATTCTTCTAATGTTAGTGCTGATACTTCTAAAGTTGGTGATGCATTGATCGATGGAGAGGCAAATGGGGCTTCAAATTCTGATCAGGTATATGTTTCACTTTTTGATCCGGATAGATATGTGCATTAAGCATATGTAGTACTGATTGACGTTTCTATTTCAACTGGGATTTGTATGAATATTTAGGAATTTACATCTGCTTGATATACCCTGCTTTTTGTGTTCAATGGCTGCTATTAGTTTATGTGGATGCTGTGTCTCACTATCAGATTTTATAGACGTAGAATGTTTGTCAAATGAAAAGGCAGACTGACAAAAACCAAATAGGATATGGACCCTGTAACAATGATGGAAATAACAATTTTACTTGTACATTAGTAGATCTCTACTAAATTAATCAATTGGACTGGGTCTTGCTTGTTCATTCCTCTATTGTTTTTGCTTTGAGATTCTTTTTCCCATCATTGCTTTCGACTGAATGGATAGAAATGTCTGATAACAGTTGTATCTGAAAAAAACTGTAACTGCTGATATCTGCGTTTTCTTTACAGAAATCTATTTCAGACAAGCAAAATACCACTGCCGAAGATTATGCAGCCGGGTCTTCTGAAAGTTCCAAATCATGTGATCAAATAGCATTTAACCCCAATGTCTTCACTGACTTCACATTAGGTGGCAATCAAGAGGTAGGTTATGTTGCTTATAGGTTATATGTTTTAAGATCATCTCTTAAAATTTATTTAACTGATTGGATGAATCCTTTTTGGGTTAAACAGGAGATAGCTGCTGATGAAGAAAATGTGAAGAAAGTTAGCTCATACCTTGTGGATGTGGTCCTTCCAAAGTTTATAGAAGATCTTTGCACTCTCGAAGTTTCTCCAATGGATGGTCAGACTTTGACAGAAGCACTCCATGCTCATGGTGTTAATGTTCGTTACATTGGAAGAGTAAGTTTGTCAGCTGTCGTTATCATTTTGTTAGCTATCTCTATGTTTGAGTTTATTAACAGTAGATTTGCTCGACCAGGTTGCTAATGGGGTGAAGCATTTGCCTCATTTGTGGGACCTTTGTCTGAATGAGATTACTGTAAGATCCGCAAAGCACATTTTGAAGGTAATTTTGACTGTTGTAAAAGCATGCCACAACAAGAGTTAGGGTATCTGTGGACACGCTTGTAATAGGTTATAATGTTATTTCTATGTTCTTACGTCGTTGTGCAGGACATTCTAAGAGATATAGAGGATCACGATATTGGATCAGCAGTCTCACATTTCCTCAATTGTTTCTTTGGAAACTATCAAACTGCTGGGGGAAAAGCTAGCGCCAACAGCTCTACTGCCAAAAATCAAAAGAAGGTTGTCGTGTACTATCAGAGTTTGTTTATTATAATTCCATGTTTGATAATCTTTAATTAGGATATTACAGTTCTTTGGAGCCGTCTAGAAAAGTTTCTGATGAAACAAGTCATGCTTTTTCTTTTATTAGTTTAAGGTGTGAAACTAAACCTTTAATTTGGATAGGATCAACCCATCACCAAGAAGGGTCAAGGAAGAGGGAAGGGAAAAGCTTCTTCAAAGAAAAGTTTTTCATCGTATATGATGGTTGACTCCAACATTCTATGGTCTGACATTCAGGAATTTGCCAAAGCGAAATATGAGGTAAACTGTAGTCATTATTAAGCTAAGCATATTTATTTCTAAGCCAGTTAAATGTTTATTACTATAAGCACCTAAAGCTAATGAGAGCCTATTTTCAGTTTGAGTTGCCCGAGCTATCAAGAACTACCGCTAAAAAAGTATCTGTTCTTCGTAATCTTTGCCAAAAGGTAAATAATTATAGACACATTTTCATTCAGAATTTATTTACCAGGGAATCCTGATTATGTCAGTTCATAATTGTTATTAATCACTTCATTTCCCTGTTAACAGGTTGGTGTCAGTATTGCTGCTCGCAAATACGACTTCAGTGCAAACACGCCTTTTGAGACGTCAGATATTTTGGATCTTCGGCCCGTAATTAAGCACTCCGTCCCTGTATGCTCTGAGGCTAAAGATCTTGTTGAGATGGGGAAGGTCCAACTGGCTGAGGTACCTTTTGTTATTTCACACTAGCTAACTTTTGCTTGCTAATTTTTGCCAATATGTTTGTACTGGATAAGATCAGGAGAACCTTATTGTGATATGGATTGGCATTCAACTCTTCAATAAGCATCTCGTTTTAGTTTGCGAAAGTTGCATTATGAATGGTTCTTGGTTTAGTTTTTTATGTATGAAAATGATTAAACTTTTGTAGGGCATGCTTAGTGAATCCTACACGTTCTTTTCAGAGGCATTTTCGATACTTCAACAGGTAAGTAATCTGTATACGCATCTCGTCCTGTCAAAATAATTTAACACCGAAGTAGCTCATCATATTCTGATTTTAGGTGACTGGTCCAATGCACAGGGAAGTTGCAAACTGCTGCAGGTATGCGTCCGACTGATTTTTTGTTTTTCTGGAAAAATATCCATGGGCTTTCGTTTTAGTTGCCTTAAGTTTTTTGTCGTCTTTTGCTTTTCAGGTACCTGGCTATGGTTTTGTACCATGCAGGAGATATGGCTGGGGCCATAATGCAGCAACACAAGGAACTCATTATTAATGAGCGATGCCTTGGTTTGGACCATCCTGATACTGCCCATAGGTATCAACTATCTTTCTTTTATATTAATGTACTGTGATATTGTACTCTCAGCTATTGACTTGCTTCAAATGTTTTGATACTGCAGCTATGGCAATATGGCTCTTTTCTACCATGGACTGAATCAGACAGAACTTGCTCTACAAAACATGGGTCGAGCCTTGCTTCTACTTGGCCTTTCATCTGGCCCTGACCATCCAGATGTTGCAGCTACATTTATAAATGTTGCCATGATGTATCAAGACATGGGCAAAATGGACACAGCTCTACGTTATCTTCAAGAGGCTTTGAAGAAAAATGAGAGACTTCTTGGTCCTGAACACATTCAGACTGCAGTATGCTACCACGCTCTTGCCATTGCGTTCAACTGTATGGGTGCATTCAAGCTCTCACACCAGGTACTAAAACTTTCGTAAAGTCTTCTAGATCCCACCTTTCGACTCTGTTCTTGTCAACATGAGAACTATATGTCTCACCTTTCGACTTAATTGTTCTGTTCTTGTCAGCATGAGAAGAAAACATACGACATACTTGTTAAACAATTGGGAGACGATGATTCTAGGACACGAGACTCTCTAAATTGGATGAAGACGTTTAAGATGCGTGAGCTTCAGGTTTGGTGCACTGATAATGACTGAGGAGAACCTCATTTATCTAGTATACATTTTGTTTGGATTTCTCAAATTTTCTGGTTGGGTTTTGAATCAGATGACTGCACAAAAGCAGAAAGGACAGGCAGCTAATGCAGCCAACACGCAAAAGGCTATCGATCTCCTAAAGGTATACTTGCAGCTTTAGATTTCGGCATATTTTGCTGAAAAGGAATAACTCCTCTATCTTTGATGTTGTAGAGTTGAAATAATAATGAAATCGTTTTCCTGATTGGTATACAATAGGCACATCCAGACCTGATACATGCGTTCCAAAACGCAGCTGCTACTGGGAGGACAAATGCACTGAACTCTGCTGTCCTTGGGGAGACTCAACCACGGGGCAGAGGTTTTGATGAAAGAGCAGCTCGTGCTGCAGCTGAAGTTAGGAAGAAAGCAGCTGCAAAGGGGCTACTGGTTCGCCCCCAGGGTGGTGTTCCAGTTCAAGCCATGCCACCGCTCTCTCAGCTCCAAAACATGATCAATACCGCCACAGTTTCGTCTGAGAAAGGTGGAGAAAACGGGGAGGCAAAGGTACAAGAGAAGAAAGAATCCTCTGAAAATGGGAAAACAGAAAACCTGGCTCCTGCAGGATTAGGTGCTGGTTTAACATCTTTGGATAAGAAGAAGCAAAAAGCCAAAAAATAAGAAACAGTAGGATCTTGAAGGAAAATGGTGCTCAAAGAAAGTGCACGATTCTAAGTAGTGAAGTTGGTTTTTGTCTCTGGAAGTCGATAAACCACTTGCTGATTTCATTACATGACAACAACGCTTTTGTACGTTAAGCTTTGTTTTTCTTCCCATTATGTCACAACGATTTGGGTAAGTCCCGCTTCCAGGCATGTCTGGCTTTTTTCTTTTTTCTTTTCCCCTCACTTTTCTGCGGGTGTAATTTTATACCACAAAAACGTCATTGATTTTCTAGTAACTCCAATAAGCTCACAGTTCACGCTTATACCTAACCTTGCAGCCTTACTATTTTTTTGTGCTCTATACAAAAATCTTTTACTTGGCTTCTTGTGTCTCTAGAGTCTAGACTTTAGAGGGACACTAGATTGAACTCGACTAACAACGAAGAATCATGGAGTGGATACATCAATTTCGATCAACCATTAATGATCATCACATACTTCATTTATGTTCATCTTCCATCAATGATGAAGATGAACAGTGGCCTGTAGTGATGTTGTCACTGGCCAAAACAGTGGTCAGGCGTAACCCGAACAAGTACCTAAGTGTATATCAACCCATTTAAGTTTAAGTCTGCGGCGTGAGAGACGGGTAAATGGGTAATGTTTCTAGGCCCAAATTATAGGCCTTAATAAGGCCCAATTATCCACACAGGTTAGAAGTGAGGACGGCTAATGGATAATGTTGACGACACTCGCAACTTCTTCCTTATCGACACCTACACTCTCCTGCTACAATGGCGACTTTCCTAACAAATGTTGTTTCAATCAAACCTACAATCTTCTCATTCCAGTCCGAATCCTTCACTCCTTTGCATACACGGGTCAATGTATTCTCCTCGAAACCCTTTCCTTCTCTCGCTGGAACTTTCTCCCGGAGCTCTAGAACGAGATTCATTCCTTATGCTGTAACGGAGACGGAAGAAAAACCCGCCGCTTTGGACCCTAGTTCAGAAGCTGCCAGGCGTGTGTATATCGGTAACATACCCAGGACGGTGACCAATGAGCAGCTCACTAAACTTGTTGAAGAACACGGTGCTGTTGAAAAAGTTCAGGTTTTTATTCATAACATCTCCTTCTTCTATTATTTCTTAGTTAGTTATCATCAAGATTTGTTATTTGATGTTGTGTTGATATCATCAGGTGATGTATGATAAGTATTCAGGAAGAAGCCGTCGATTTGGGTTTGCTACAATGAAATCAGTTGAAGATGCTAATGCTGTGGTTGAGAAATTGAATGGCAATGTAAGTTTTTGAACCCTTAACTGCTTCGTTCTATACATTTTAGTTCTGAATATGACAGAGCTTGTTTTTGGTTTCTCAGACCGTTGAAGGGCGTGAGATAAAGGTTAACATTACAGAGAAACCTATAGCATCATCACCTGATTTATCAGTTCTTCAGTCTGAGGATTCAGCATTTGTAGATAGCCCTTACAAAGTGTATGTTGGGAATCTAGCAAAGACTGTTACAAAAGAGATGCTTGAGAATTTGTTTTCTGAGAAAGGGAAAGTAGTAAGTGCTAAGGTTTCAAGAGTACCTGGAACTTCCAAATCCACCGGGTTTGGATTCGTTACGTTTTCTTCTGAAGAAGATGTGGAAGCAGCCATTGTTGCTCTTAACAATTCGGTAAGTATCTCTCAACTGTTCCATCTTCTTCGACTATAGAGTGTGCATAATCTTTTTGTCTCATTTTGTTGTTGGTTTTAAAATGCAGTTGCTGGAAGGACAGAAGATTCGGGTGAATAAGGCTTAGCCTATTGGATCATAAAGAATGTGAAAAGAATCGCTTTGAAGAGTTTTTGTAATGCAAATCATTAGAGCTTAGTGTATCATCTTGTATTCATTCTAAGTTGAAAATGAAACCATATCTTTTCAAAAGCTTATAGTTGTGGTAATCTTGTTTCTAGGCAGTGTAAACAGAGAACTCCAATGACATGAACAAGTCATGCTACATCCAATTCAGAGGTAGGGATGATAATGAAGATCCCCAAGCTAAATTTATCTCCACCAAGTTTCCTTTCCATAAATGTATCATACAATGTAAAATTGCTACTTGTGTGACTTGTGAGCTTTGGTCACTCAAAATTTCTTAATTTAGTGTCTACTTCTGTAGCTCTTCTGTTGCTTGTTATGTTGTAAGTTGATTGCAAATTTGCAACGGTCCTTGTTCGATGAGGAAGAACCAGAGCTTCGAGAAGCACTTGATTCTCATTGGACTTTCGTTGGCAAACTGATCAAAATCTCGACCAACGGTTCCTCAGAGGTCTCAAGTTCAAAACTTTTTCTCTCTGGGTCCTTACTTCTACCTTGGAACAACTGAGTACCGATCTTATCTTTAAATTTCACGGCGAAGGATTAGAAATAAAGAAATTACCTTTCTTTAACTAAAAATCAAGCCAGAGATGCTTAGCTTGCAGTGTCTTCCTCCTTTCTTCATCTCCGTCCCAAATCGGAGCACCAATTCTTGCTCCACGGCTCCACTTCGTGCGGTCAGTGACTTCGCTGCTTCTCCGTCGACCTCAATCTCTCGCCGTCTTATCCTTCTCCGTCACGCTCACAGTTCCTGGGATGATCTTTCCCTCAGAGGTACTCTGATTCTCCTCTTTCTCGCTCAAAATCGAAAAATCAAATCTTTAATGTCTCTCTTTCTCTCTGTCTGTGTCTTAACGATAGACCATGATCGTCCTCTAAGTAAAACCGGAGAAGCAGATGCTGCCAAAGTAGCTCAAATCCTCTCCTCACTCGGTTGGCTTCCCCAACTTATTCTCTCAAGGTAAGTTCCTTCTTCAAATTATCAGTTTTGTTTTTCATTTCGTGATTGAGAATTGTTGAAATCATTCACTTCACAGCGACGCCACTCGGACTAGAGAGACACTGAAGTCGATGCAGGCTCAAGTAGATGGGTTTATGGAGGCAAATGTACATTTCATTCCTAGCTTTTACTCCATTGCTGCTATGGATGGCCAAACAGCCGAGCATCTTCAAAACATTATCTCCAAATATTCAACCCCTGATATCTCCACTATCATGTTAGTTTCTCATCAATCTTTTTTGCTTCATCTTACTTGTGCTGTGTTATCATTTCTTATTTGATTGATACATATAGGTGTATGGGGCATAATAAGGGTTGGGAAGAAGCAGCTTCCATGCTCTCTGGAGCTTCTATTAAGTTGAAAACATGCAATGCTGCTTTGCTTCAGGCTTTTGGCAACTCCTGGGAAGAAGTTTGTTGATTCAATCCTTTTTTCAGATATGCATGAGCTCGCTTTTTCTTTGATTTGGAGCTAATTCTTTCTTTTGGCCATCACAGGCTTTTGCGCTGTCCGGGCCTGGTGGATGGAAACTTGAGGGTCTAGTGGCTCCAGATAGTAGCATCTTTGTGTAAGAGAATGGAACATTACAAAGCTTCAATTTTTAGCTTTTTCCATGGTTGCAACTTTTGCTCCTACAGTATGTCATTCTTCAACTTCATGTCTGTTGCATAATATATATAAAAAGGTTGCAACGTCTCATCCTTATGTGCATAATTAAGCTCAGTTTTTAGCTACTGAAACAGATGAGTAAATCAAGAGTAGATTGCGTCTCTTTATTGTTTGTTTACCTTATTAATGTAAGATCCTAGCATCAGGGATATGTTCAAATGCAATCACACTATTTGAATAAATTGTGGATTTTGCATTGGTGGGTTATTTTATTCATGTTATCATACAATTGTTAACTTTGATGAATCCTCAGAGATTCCATGGGTTGTTATGTCTTGGAGGGTCAATGTTTTTTAGGGCTTTCCATACAACACTATTGCATTTAAACCCTGACCCGAAACCGATTTGCCAAACCCTATCTCCTCTTTTCATCTTCGCCTTGTGTTCTAGGTAAGCCAGCTCGTACCATATACTGCTGCTTGATGTGTTCCCGAAACGCTCCAATGTCCGTCTTGATGCCTCCATATTCTCTTCTGTCAACTTGAGATCCTTATGAATGTCATCAAGTACTTTCTTACTCGATGCTAATACGCATATATGTTCAAAGGAAGGCTCAAGACGACCAAGCGTTGCAATGTTTGCTTTCAGTGCATGGCGCCCAACTTCCATTACATCTCTAGATACATATAGTCCTTGTTTCCCATCTCTGTCTTCTCTTAACTCTATGCTCTTGTAACTTGTGTCTTCCATGCCTTTATGGGTTCTTACTAGCTGTTTTATTCACCAGTTACAATGTCATCAGTCAAAACAAAGAACAGAGCAAGAGTAAATCAGAGTGTTTCTTTGTTCTTCTCACCTGCATAAGTTGGTATTTGGCTCGCCATCTGTCGATACGCCGACTAGATAGCATAACTGCAGCTGCTCCCATTCGAAAGAAGCAATTTGGTGGAAGCAACGCGACGTCATTACCTGAGTACCAAGTGAAGCTTACTATCTCAGTGCTCACCACCAAAGCGTAAGAGCCTTGATGAGCGTTTAAAAGATCTTTGGCTAAATCAATGGCTATGACTCCGGCGCTACACCCCATACCACCAAGATTGTAGCTCTCTGTGTTATGCCTCAGCTTATAATGGTTAATCACCATGGCCGATAGAGATGGCGTGGTGTTGAGGACTCCGCAGTTTAGCACCAGGATCTTGATATGCTTCACATTGATTTTGGTCGCTGCAAGAAGTTCATCAATTGCTCCAAAGATCACCATTGCTGCTTCTTCACGACCATCACGAAGATTGACCCTGTGACCAGGCTTGAAGACCACTCTCGGCATGTAGCTCTCCTCTCCTATCCCTGATTGGTCCAGCACTTTTCTTTGAAGCTCGATGGCAGTCTCGTTGAAGTTACCAGACTTCATTGCCAGCTCGATGAAGTCGCTTTTTGTGATCTGTACAATTTACATCCACAAAACAACAATGAGAAGACAGAGAAAGAGAGAAGAGAGGTGGGGATGGAAGAGACATGATGACCTTGAGATGATCGGGTGGGCGGTAACAGGAGAAATCGAGAAGAAAAACAGAGGAAGGAGTAAGATAATGATAGATGAGGAGGATGAAGAAGGTAGACAAAGGGAAAGCCAAGATTGGGAGAAATCGAGAAACAAAGATGAAGAGAAGAAGAAGAGGAGGAAGGAAGAAACAAAAGGTACGTGAGAGAGAGAGAAGGTAAATGTATCCAAGCTTGACATATCTCAAATTATATCCGAGGAAATCAGGACTGCCCTTAGGTGACTTTGACTTAACTCCACCATTCACCATCTTTGTTGCCTCTTTTTCCATTTTCACTAAGCATCAAAACCTTGTGGTCTCTCAATAAATAATCAAATAAATATGAGTCAGTGTAACAGAAAGATGGCTTCTTTGCTGCATGTTACCGTTGAAGTGGCGGGTTTTGCTGCATCATTCAGTTGGTGTGGTGTAACTAAACCAATGCTCGGTTCAGGTAATTACCATTTTTTTGACCAATGAGAAGTAATCTCTCATTCTCCAAGCAATAATCGATAAATTCATACAACTGAAATCCATCATCTCCGTTGAAATGTTCAAGAAGATAATCAGAATTCTGATGTTTCATCCCTGATTGGACTATATTTGACTCAAACCATTATATGTAACCTAAACATTCAACACAAAAATTGTACAGCACATTTCAAACCATATTAAGCTTACCAACTCTCACTAATGAAAACTACAAAAGTTTAACCAACGGATCTCTACAATGAATTATTACTCTGACCAAAACTTCACAAAGGCTGTCACGAAAGATTTCAGAACTGCCAAGAGAGGATTTGTTTCTTGTCTTCCCATATTAGATTCCCCTTTCCACGATTCACTGAAAACAAGAAGAACGAAAGCTATGTGAAAAAGGAGACCCAAACACAATACCAACAACGCTAAAGCACAACTGAGACTTCGGAGTGTGTTCACTCACGGTTTAATTCTGTTTAATGTTGCATTGTTTTCTTTTTGAGAGCTGGAACTATCTGGAGCATCAATTTTCCCTTTTTCCATGGTTGCCTTCTTCTCTACACTTGCGACTTCATTCCCGGCATAGCTACTCACAGTGTCCACTTTTGCTCTGTCGTTCTTACGACTTCCCGACTGTTACACAGTTAAAAGGTTACAAAGTTATCATCCTTTTCTAGATTTTTCATGTGCCAAGTAGTTTAACTCAGTTTTTAAGAACAATCAACTAACAGCTCCGCGTATATTCAGTTTCACCTTAGTTCTCAAAGTTGGAACATCAAAATTGACTACCAAAACATCTTAAAACATTCAAGAGGTTGACTATTCCATCATTAACGTCCTTCAGCCACTATGATGAAAAACCTTATCCTAAACTCAGATAGGAAAACTAAGAGAATATTTAGGACAACCTGTGGAACACAAACATAATTCTTGCATCGAACCCATGAAGATTATCTAGTTCCAGTATCCAAATAGAATTTAAAAGGCACACATATACCAGACGAAGCTTACCTCAGTGCTAGATGTTGGCATTTTCTGTTCAGCTGTCAAAGTTCCATTACTAAATTCCTTTGTCTCATGGACGTTGCCAATCACACCATTCACAACAACTGTCTCTTTAGCATCAGCACATTCAACATCTACTGAAGCAGAATTTACAATTTCCTCTCCAACTTTCTTTTCCATAGGGACAGAAATATGATTTGGTATTTGACCAACAATGACTTCCGTCCCTATGTCTTCAAGTACAGCAGATGAAGTGGATGATGAAATCTCCCCAAGATCAACATGATTTACTGTGCTGCGATCAGCTTCCACCTCCGTTTCAGTTCCTTTCCCACCCTCACAAACTTTGTTCAACTCAGTAGGTTGTGCATCCGGTGAGTCCATCGTTGAAGTCACAGATTTTAATGGAAACGTCTCAACAACTGTTTCTGCTGACATATCAATTGTGCCTAATCCGTTCTTAATTTCGGTCATTGCTGCTCCTGCATCATTCACTCTATCGTCATTGTTAACAGGCTTTGTGCCGTCTGATTCCATGAAACGAAGTTCCTCAAATCCTTCGTCTTTGTTATCCACATCGAGTCTTTTATCCTGTGGTTTGGTGTCAACGCTATCGCACACTGTCTCCATTCTATTTTGTAGCCCTGCATTACTCTTGATATCATTGTCTTCACTGCAAGATGTTGCAAGCTGAGTCATAGATATGTCAGTGGAGTCCATTGACTGGTGTACGAGCCCAATGTCTTCTTTCAAAAGTTGACTTCCACTCACTTCCCTGCAATTATCCAAGCAAACCTGGCTACCGTTAACGTTTCCCTCAGGTGACTCAGAAGAAAAATCAAGACTTTGATATGACCCAGAATGAAATCCGTTTGGGGACAAAGATAAAGGGGGCACAGGATCCATCAGGATTGAACTTGACAGACTTTGATCTTGCACAGAGCCATTTCCCTCAAGTAGCAAGTCACCAGGACCAAGGACTCTATTTTCTTGGATAATCTCTCTAACAATCTCCCTTATAGTGTAGAAAGATCCACCAACCTCCTTGTGTGTGAGGCTAAGTGAAGGAAAACTCCCATTGTTTAGTTTCTGATGCCTGAAAACAAACACTAATTACAAAAGCTGGGATTGAAAAGGGAAAATTCAAAATTCCGGCTAAGGAAGAGAATTAGGTGCATACTTCTTTATAAAAGATTCAACCAGTGTCTTTCTCTCTTCTTTAGGAATCCGATTACGAGTCCTCTTGCCTACAGAATCGTGAGGCTTAGCTAGAGCAAATATTTGCCCAACGCAAGTAGTCTTAAGAGAGTGCATGTTGTCTCTCTCTCTTTGTCCTATTATATAATCCTGTAGCAGAAGAGCTAAAGTGAAATCAGAATCAGACAACATAACAAGTCTACCAAAGAAACACAATTCTTAAGACAGATCCGTTTAGTTCATTATTTCGAAACAGTAACTGTCTAAATAACAAACAACAAAACGAAGACTCTCAATCCCAGACAACACACACGAAGAGTGATTCTTATCATCTGAGGACAATTGAATTATTGAAAAGCAAAAACTTCTTCGATAATGAGAAGAGAGATGCTTATAGTTTGTAGGGTTTACCTGAGACTCTGCAACTGCGAGAAAACGAGAGAGGTCGATAGATTAGAACTCACGAGTCATCTTTGCAAATGGACTCACTAAACCCTACGCAGTACACAGACACAACACTGTCTCAGTGTTGGGAGGCGCAAGCGGGAATTTGGGTAATTATTTCAACTTTTGGGGCAAAATCGTCATCTTTCTTTTCTTTATTTATTTCCAGTTTTGACCCCCAACACTTTTTTTTATCGATTTAGACCCTCACAGGTTGACCACTTTCAACCAAAGATTACATTTTCATCAATTTTGACCAATCTTCACATGGTGAAAGAATGTAATTAAGAAAAAACAAAGATTTTAAACTATATATTATACTTGAACATAGTACTACTAACTTCATGTTTTTTTCTTTTGCTGCTATAAGCGTAACTGTATGTATTACTAACATGAAGCATTTTATTGTTACTAGTAAGTTGTACATTCACATAGTCTAGTCGGATGCTCTCAACTCTCAAACTTCTGCCTCAGAACAAGTCTCCAAGAACTGGATTAGTTTCGAGCGTTCTTCCTCCAACAGCTCAGGGTCTTCGCTCGATAGTCTCTCCCGAGTTGTACCATCCACACTTGTTGGATCGTCCACTACCTAATTCATTAGTACACAACAACATTACAGCATTAACTCATTCATCAAAACTTGTTCAGCTATATGTTAAGAGACAGAGACATTTTTACTTTAGCGTAATTGTTGGTATGGCCGTCTTTGTTAGGTCCTATAAACGGTTCGGCCTCATTGTGTGTCCATTCACCATCTATGATGTATTTATATTCAAACTGTCCTTCCTGCATTTCAGAAATTGTAGTGGTTGTTGGAAAATGATCAGACACTATGCTTAACAGTTAAGAAGAAAACTCACAGGCAGTTCTCTCTTTAGGATCCAGAATCCTGTTCCCTTGTCCAGTGTTAGAGGTATCCTCTACATAAAGAGAAAAATGGTAAAAACGAAAAGAGCTAAAGAAATACATTACCTTTTATATATATACGTCCAAATAGTTTTGCACAATCATAAGACAATAATTTTCAGAAATCCAACACTCATCTCTTCCACTTCTTATCAAAGAGGCCATTCTTTTAATAGCAGTGACAAAAGTGCATCCTGGCTTTAAAGCTTATATGGCACACCATAGATTTAAGAGCAAGGTGTCATAATAAATAAATTGGTTTAAGATAAAATATATTTACCTGTCCCCATCCAATGTCAAGGCCAGAAATTTCTACTCTGGAGAACCCCTTATCTTTCAGTGTCAGAGTAACAGTCTTCCTCTTGAGTCCTGTAAGCTTTTATCCATATACACCCGGAAACAATAATCAGGAGTCAAGGAACCAGGTAACTGTTGCGCACTCATGCTAATCAATGGAACTGAGGTTTTTCAAACATAGGAAGCATTGTGAAAGTTGAACGCTGACTCACAATATCAATTGTTGCATTTCTGATAGCATCCAGCTTCGGAAAGCACGACCTTTTGCTCTGCAAGAAAATTTCAGAAATGTTATATAAACCAAATTTACGCGTGCCTTTATGTTTCACCAGCCATCTAGAGATATCAAACTAAAAATGTCTAATGCTAGACTATTTTGGATGAACTAACCCAAGATTTTTGTCTTTTAAAGTGCTATATCTTCAGTGTATATTTACTACAAACCCCTGACCCAATGGTCTATGATTCTAGTTATCATAATTGTCGGTTCATAGGAGAAGAAGGAAATCCCCAAACATCCTCACATAATATAACAGGCAGTAACACTAGTAAAACATGATTAACATGTTGGTTACTTAATATAAGTATAAAGAAACACATATAGAGAACATAAACCACAAGTAAATTAGTATCTTACCATAAGTAATTTATGAGCTTCCATAAGCTTATAGCCTTGCACCCAGAACATGTATGTCAACTGAAAATGAAATTAATATCCCTTCTCAGTATCAGTCAGCAAAATGTGAAAACTTGTTCATACCTTCATGAGTCAACCAAATAAGCACAAAATTAAGACAACTACTGTTTGCAACAGTCTTACATTTTTTCAATACTGGAAAGAAAAGGGGGAAAAAGAGAAGAGCTTAGTAACAGGTTTCTGTAACATACCGCAACAGCAGGAGCCCTTCCCATTCCAGCAGTGCAGTGCACATATGTAACTCCTCCATTTCGCTTAACAGCTTTGTAAAGAGTACCAACCACGGCTGGAAGACGCATTCTCAAATCAAATGCATCAAAGTCTCTGTTACATCAATGATATATAATATGTCAATCCCCTACGTTGTGAGTGGGTACGTCCATGGTGAATTTTTCTATGCATGTGCTCGTGAACAGTCTCATATATGCCAAAAGGGATGATGATGGTTCCAAGTCTTTAGCAGTAAAGAAATTTAGTGAGAATGGGATGATGACTAACTTCTACAGTTACTCTAGTTTGTAAACAGACAAAGGTGGACGAACAAAAAAGTTAGTTGATAGCAGTGATTTCACACCCGGTAAAAAAAAACTATCACTCACAATTCGTCATAAACCAGTTATTGCTTACACAAAAGTGTGCTGATTTCCCATTAGCTTAGGAAACGTGATAAAAGTAAAGAGCCCAAAGAAAAAGAAAGTATAACACTTCACTGACAAAACAATAAGAATTTAAAGATTGCGTGCCTAAAAGATATCTGAGACTACCCTCCAACAGTGTATATACCTTTGTTCCCTCGCCTATTCAGATAATTCTGGAAAAAAAACTACCTCATATGCTTCTTATAAAGTCAAGCAATAAGAAAAATATTGGAAAGGAAACTAAAAATCAACTCATGATCTCTCCTTCGATTCATTACGCATCAGCTTTGAATACCAATATATTAAAAAGTCACAGCTAGATCGTTGCCTTACCTAATTTCACAGCGAATATGCTGAATATCACTATATTTCTTAGCATAGGCTTGGATGCTGCTTATGTCTACTCCAAAATATCTGGAAGGATTGGTCAAGGCATTCTGCACTGCAGATCATTCTTCCTCACTCAATGCGAAGGAAAGTGAAAACAAAATCATAATCATGAACAGAAAAAGAGGGCTTTGGAAGGATACTCCAGGTCTGGATCTTGTTGCAAGCAAAATATGGTTTTAACTCCAATTTTACGAAGCTTGTCAACATCTTCAGGGGTCTAGCAATAAAGGAGAGCATACAGTAAGAACACGAGGAAAGTACCACATATCCAAAACAAAATCATCATTTGAGAGAAGGATATAAAAGTGAACCTGTAAGCAGGATCCAACAATTAGATCTGGACGAATAAAGTTGTAGTTCATTCCTAACTCGTGCCTGTAAGTTAGAACTGAAATGAAAGACACATGAGAATGAATCAGTGACTGAAATACATAATTAAGGAGAACAAGAAGATAAGTTTGTCAATAAACAAGCAAAAGATATAAGATTCCTTGGTAGACAGATGAACAAAACTAATCAAGATGAAAGATGAAAAACAAGAGTAGAATACAATCCAATGAGCTAAATCAATATTTCCAATATGAGACAAAAAATGGTGGACATCATTAGAGTTTCCAATCTAAGGACATGTATAGGTATGATGAAAACAATTTACCAGCACCCATAGCTTGAGTCATGTCTTGGCTATATTCATCAGATTTCTCTTCATCCTTTGCAACACCACTCATCTCTGAGCTGGATTTTGACTCTGATACTGCCTACACTCAAAGCATTTACAAAAGTGTCAATAAAAGTTAGAAGAAAAAAACTGATATAACAATATATCTTAAAAGAGGTGTATACATGTAAAACAAGTCGAGATTTTGGATCATTGGCTTTGATCGGAGGCGATATTAGCATCTTCAAAGAAGAAGAAGAAGAAGAATGATCTCTTTGAATGCACCCGAATCCCAGCAGAGGTGAGACTGAACATCTGAAATAAATGACGATCAAAGACATCAACAACACACAAATTCATATCGAATCAAAGAACCACACAAATCAACAACATTTGCTAATTTCGGAAAGCAAGAAGATACCTGGGAAGATTCTGAAGACAATTCATCTTTAGAGAGAGACAGAGAGTGTAGAAAAATATCAGAGGAAGCAAACGAAGCTGCTACTTTCTCAGTCCCAAGTTCGACGATAGATAAAAAATCTGGTAATTATAATAATTTTCAATTCATGTCCAAAAATGTTTGTGAGTGTGACTCTGACGGTCACGCGACTCACGACGATACAATTGGGACCCCACGGTCTGCACCGGGAATGCAATCACTTTTGTTTGTTACGTAAAGTGGAACACATTACTAGAAAAAGTCTCCAACTTTCCACAATAACAAAAACACCCTCTTCACAAAACTAATATCTGCTGCCACATCAGCACCGTCAATATTGAATTGGGTTATTCTGTCTAATTATTTTTGTTAGAGGTTACTTCATGAAGATAAAAAGTGAGAGGTTCTATTTTTATATTTCTCAAGAGCTAATGGGACCACTCATATGACGCCATCACGTCTCTTATTGTTACAAAAGATCTTCTCTGCAATTTTAATAATATTTTCAGCACAAGTAATTAGCAACAGTAATTGTCTGTAAATAAATCAATTAATCAACAGGTATTTGTCAGAGCAAAATCAGAAGAAAGGAAAAAAACAAAAAAAAACGCTGCAACAAGATAAGGAAGAAAGAAGAAAAAGCAGAGGAAAGTTACATAATCTTTCTATAGGTCCAAGTTCCACCTACTATGATCCTCAGAAGGCGTGGAGGAGGAACCTCCAAATAGACTAATCTTTGGTCTTTTTTGATCTTTTCCCATTGGTAACTTCCAAAACGAATCTGAGTTCTCGAAGAATACGTATGCAGCTATCACTGATGCCATGAACAAGCAAAACAGCAGTGCATATATCTGCCACTCTGCACATCAAACAAATAGATAATAGTGAGAAACAAATGTATAAACCCCAAATATGTGCCATTCATATTTTCAGAGAAAGAGATTAGCAACAAACCTTTCCACTCCTTTGGTACAGTGAGTTTGGTCACCATCTCTCCCCATTCGCTAGAAGTTGTCAGCATAACCCTAGAAAGAACCAATTAGATAAAGATCAACATTAGAAACAATGCGGAGACATAAGGGTTTTGATTTATCATTATCCTTTCAATTGCTTCCCCATACCTTTCACTGGGGCAGAACTCAAGTGAAGCAATGGATTGACCAAGATGCAGCCTCTTACTGTAGTGGTAGATTTCCATTGTCTTAACTTCAGCAACAGATACATCTCCATCTTTCCCACCCCTACAAAAATAGGTGCAAAGTATGAGGTTTTATGTACAATCACACAAGCCTGATAGTGATAAGCAGCCCGGGATGAAGAAAGACTCACAAAGCAATATATTTCCCGTCCAAGCTCACTGCCATTGTCGATGCAGTCTTCCTTGACAGCTTCTTGAACCCAAGCTTCTTCCATGTACTAATGTCATAAACATTGACCATAGGCGTATCACCTGATTCCAATAGTTTAAGCTTTCATATGATGTTTTTAATTTGAAATACTAGTGATGTTACTCGAGAGTCGGATATATTATATACCTCTTTGAGCAGCACAAAACAAAAAAGGTTTTGTTCCGTCTTTAGAGAAACGGCACAGTTCAATATTTTCATCCTGCAGACATGACAATATCAGAATCAGTCAGGATATATCAGAAGCCAATATAGGAAACACGACAGAGACAAAATCGAGACCGAGAAATCTCAGAACTATATTTATTGGAAAAGATCATAGACATGGAAACTCATCCTTCATACAAATTTCACTGGATCTTATTAGTTTAGAAATATAGGAATGCTAATGCAAACTTTAACTCTCACAATCACATACCCCACTACGTTCCAAAGTAGACAAAGGAAAACCATCTTCTGCTTTCCATATTCTAGCTGATCCATCAGTTGATGTTGTAGCTAAGAACTCTGAGTCAAGACTACAAAAAAATATACAAATATGAGAAAGATGCACACAATGGGTTTCGTTTCACAATCTCCATTAATTACTATTTGTGTTGTATAACCCAATTCTCAGCTCTATACAGAAGACCATTTTTTACTACCTCAATTACAGTTTTGCATTACAAATAATATAAAAGGGGGGATGGTGGTTGAGAAGATTCCAGTATTTACCTAAAATCCATGTCCCGGATGGATTTGTGTGCCTTTGGCTCATCCAAAATTACACTTAGGTTTGGCCACTCCATAATTCTAAGACATCCATCCTGAAAATAACTTGTAGTAAGCTACAACTAAATTGTCGCAACAGTGAAAGAAAAAAATCCCTTATATTGCAGTTCCTTACCACTCCCCCAACAGCTAATTTAGACCCATCAAAGCTGAAGGCCATACACTTTTGTAGTCCAGCATTTTGGAGAGGAAGGAGTTCTTTGGCTAAGATCGTAATACCTGTTGCTCCTCCGACAAGCTCAAATAACCTGAAAACCAAATAAAGTTTTAATTACCATCTAGACCGTAAAACAAAATTTGTATAGACAATGGGGTAGACAGTGTCCAAAAATGGTTGAAGACAACTCCTCGTATCCATGAAATAAGTGGAATAGTAGAGTTGCTAAAGATGAATGCAAGAAAGGGAAGTCAAAATATTATGAAAGAGACCAATTATAAAAGGCATCGGCAATCTCCAACAAAAGTATAGGCATATATAAAATAAACCAAACCTTAAACACAAGAAATTCAAGCCTCACTACAATTAATTCTACATCAGCAAACATGGGAGGTGGGAGATCGTCTGATGTAATGAGAGAAGTAATGTAAAGTTCTAGTAATCTGATATCTAGTTCTCATCATAGGTTTAACAATACCAACTCAACAAATTTAGAAACATAGTATCAGAGGAAGGAACTGTAGGATGTCTAGTAATCATAAGTTTTGGGTGGTAAAAGCAGAGATAGAAACGTACTTGCAACCACCTTTGGAGGTTGAGCAAACAAAGTAATCCCCACCAGGGTGCACTGAAACAGCCACAGGATCACCATCACTATCCTTAAGCGTGTGTGTTGCCTTTGGTCAAAGAAAAAAGAGAAAAAAGGTTGGTTTTTTTATTTCATTAGTCCACAGAAGTAAACACCAAAAGAAAGGGGCTTTGCTCTGCTTTCTCAGAATCAGAAGAAAACAACTTGAAGAACCCTAGATTTATTGCATGATTCAGAAGAACCCAAGTTTCGCAATCCAAAGAACTATAGTAGATTTCACCCTAAACCCAATAAGATTTCGAAGCTCTCGATTGAAAAATTCAAAAGGTGTAAGAAAAATTTACCAAAGGAGAGGAGGAAAGAGAAGCAGTAATGGGGTCAAAAGAGAAGATGTTGAGGAGAGCAGGAGAAGAAACAGATGAGCCACGGCGTTTGGAAGCTTTAGCGATAAGAACCCAGTTTACTTTCTTCGGGCGACGAATCCATGATCCGCACACAACATGTCCACTTTCACGACTCGCTTCTTCAATCTCCATTCGTTGTTGGATTGATTGTTATTAATTTCCTCTTTGGTCTCTCCCTAATTTGGATCCTTAATATATATATAGACAGAAAATTGTTTTTTTTTGTGTGTGTGTGTAGTTGTTGTTCCAGAGTAGAGAAGAGGAAAACAGAAAGTAAAACAAAAACCAAAAAGGAGTTGACTTTGGAAATTGGACAGAGAGATTTTGTTGAGTTATTATATAATGGGATTGAAAAATCTCAGATTTAACAAACGGACATTTGCGGTGGTGGGAAAGGATATTCCTTAAGATCCATGTTCCGATGCCGAATTTAATACAAACAAGTTAGGTCACATCGTGCTTCCGTAATCTATAGCAGACTTTCCCATTGGTGTCAATCTCGTTGTTTAAAAAAAAAAGTAATATTAGAAAAGATTGAACGTAATCTGAATATTAAGAAAAAGGATAAATATGAAAAGATATGATGTAAATATGTAATCGATGCATACTCTTAATTATGCAATGTAATTCTTTTTTTGTGACATTAATACATTATATATCCTTTATCTTATAAAACACAAGTCACTTGGCAAATCATGTTTTGACATGTGGCAAATTTATCAAAAACAAAATCCACAATGTAAAACAAAAATGAATTTTTCGACAAAACTCAAAATAAAATTAAATGTGAAAACAGTGTACAAAATTAAAACATTATCGTCAATTTTCCCACGATCACTCTCAAAAGAAAATAAAAATCAACCCACATATTCTCCATACTCCCACAATTTCTTTTTCTTCTATTCAAACTATGTAACTCTTTTTTTTCAATTAAAACATTCAAACTAACTATTGGGAAACAAAGACAGATACGATCTCAAACCTATATATACAAATCTCGGTATCATCTTTCTATTGTTGATATTGGTTTTTAAAAGAAGGTTGAGAGTAAAATCATTTAGGAGCGAGACCTTCTTTGTAACAAGAGTCTTCAATCTCTAATCAGTTCATATAAGGCAATATGGCCAGCGTATGTTATATTTCTTTTATTTTATTGATTGCGTTTAGATGAGTATATTAATGCTTTCTGTTTTTGAATTATCTTTTATTATGTATGTTTAATATCTTTTTGCTTCATAGATCAACCACTAAAAATAAACAAGCAAACTTGATCGATAGAGGATAAAACACAAACAAAGTAGAAGACTTGAGCAAGAAAAACACCAATGGCAAAGTAGTAGGAGGTTGAAGACGAAGTAGAAGTGTACAACATTAAGACATAAATGATATCATCTATGTATTGAGTCAACTTCACTCTGGTAACTTTTTTTTGTCTATGACTATAATCTATGTTTGTATTGAGTCTTTGAATACCATATGTAATTTTTTATTTTATAGCTTTTGTATGTATTCTAGAAAGCATTGAAGTTGGAAGCTAATTCTCTATATTTGGAAGACTAATAATTTTGTGATATCAACTTCAATTCTCCATTATATATCAAATTATCATCTGAAAAAATAAAATCCACAAATACATGAAACGATATATTTTTCCCTACACGATTATATACTAATCTATTTATAAAATTAATTTTTCATGTATAAATATCGATAATATGTAACATATCATAACATTTAAATTCAAAAAAAGAATGTATCATAACATTAATTTTCGGTGCTATGCACCGGGTATAATACTAGTTACAAATAAAGTATAAAAGGAATTAAACTTTTATATAGATAATTAACACAAACAAAATATTAGAGACGATTTCAAATAAATTATGAGGATATAGATGAGAAAAATACTATATAGAATAACAATAGTAAGAAATTAAAAATAAATAAATCAATTTGTACATATAAATTAGAAAGAAAAATATAGATAAATAATTAAACAATATTAATAGTATCACATAGGTCAATTAAAATTTTATATACAATAGTTAAAGAGTATTATATCTCAAAACTAAGTTTTGATACTGCGTAGAACAAATCATGTTTCAAGCAAAAATGATCAAATTCCTATGATGCTGGAAATGCTTGACGATCCACATGAGACTGGCTATGTGCATGTATGGAGAAAAACGTGTTGTTCGACAACGCGTGCATGCCTTCTTCCACCTAAGTGACGACGCATCACAAAAAGTTATCTAGTAGTGTTAATAGTTCATGTTCCATCTGCCGAAATTACACACAATATAACGTATTCGATTATTTGTTATCCAACAACTTAAACGATTCGACCAACTCACTCAACCTTTTGTCACTAGTTCCAGTCATATATTTCTTATAAATACTCGTTCACTACATCTGTACAGATCGAAAGAATCTCTTGATATATTACAACACACCCATAATTCATAAAGACTAGCTCATATACCTTTGATATATGAGATTTGATCTATATGTCGTTCTCCTTAACTAGATATCGCTAATTGGGCTTGCATTCAACAAGCAACATATATCGCTTATTACATTCGACGATACTCAGCTTCTACATCTTAAGTCTCTCTTTTTTTCTGAGCTCACCATCAAGTATAAGAACACAATTCTACCTCTTATTTGTCTACTCCCAATTTTTTGTTTTTGGTTTTTCACTATTCTGACATCTTATCGTATTATGATTAACGTTAAGAATGTCGTCTCGAAAATCACCTACCTAGCTATTGTTTCAAGATTCGACTCCCATGCGCGTCCCATCAAGAACAAACCATCCAGAAGCATCAACCTCCAACTATTAGAGAATAATGTCCCATTCGCCCCTCGCTGGTCAAATCGCTTCCATTTGATTCACATAAGTCCAACAACAACGATGATCTCTGGTGTACTACTACCAAAACTCAACCTTGAGACAGATTCTCAAAATACTATATGTTCTATTAACTATTTTAACTTGAATCAAGTTGATAATTGTAGAGAGAAATTTTTTGTTCACTTCTTATTAATTTGTAAAACATTTATTTTAAAACCCATTACCGTTAAGCTTTGATACAATGATACATGTTATTTTCTGATTAAAAATGGTTATAAACTTGAACGGTATAAGACTTTAGTGTATAGAGAACAATTTAGAGAATCTGTATTTATGTAACCGCGACCTTTCGGAAACGTAGAAGGTGGTCGCACAAACAAACCAATCAAACCCTTAATCGATGGCACTCTTTTAATGTCTAATAAACTTCGGTTCGTCACTCGACCGGACAATTAAATATGTGATTAAAAGTGTGAATTTCCGGTTCGGTAGAGATTACTGGTATTTGTTAATCCGGGCCGGACCGGGCCGTATCTGAATTATGAACACTTTCCTAATGTCATAGAATCGTTCGTGCCGTCGTCGCTGCGATCTGACCAAAATCAAAAGTGTTACGATTCGGTATCATCGTCTCTCTCATTTGTGATTTTGTCAAACCCTGCTCTCTTTTCTCCAAGTGCTCTCATGGTGCTTCCGCTCTTCCGGCGCGCTGCGATCGCCCGGACTTCCTCGCTTCTCAGAGCTCGTCTTTTCGCTCCTGCCTCCGAATTCCATTCTCGGTACGCTTATTCTCTCTATCTAGTCCCGCCTCTTTCAAAGTATTTTGATGTTGCTCTTCTTCCATGTGTGATCCTTTGCAATTCGATGACTGAACTGTTTCTTAGTTCGATTTCATTTTCCTTTTCCGCAATCATCCATTGACTTTTTTTGGAGTTCTTATTACGTATTGTATAGTGATGTTTAAGAATGCCAAATTTGGTTTTGTTGGAACAATTGAACTATCCATTTTTTCTTATCGAACTGGTAGTACGGGTTTATCTTCTCTAGTTTGTGAGATGTAATTTCCATTTTACGTCACTCGCAGTGAAGAACAAGTGTGTCCTTAAACTGGTGTGATCTCTTTACCTTTCCAATACATTTGACAATGAACTTTCTTATTCAGCTTTTCTAATGGACTATACCACTTGGACGACAAAATTAGTAGCAGTAATGGTGTGAGGTATGTGTTCCATATCACAAATTGAGGACAAGATTTATTTTTATAGAAAAAGTCAGTGTGATCGTAGGCATTCAAAGTTTAAGGTTATAATTTAGTTCGTTTCGTATGTGTTAGATTGTTAGTCTAGTTTGAGATTTTGTCTGTTCTACATTTTCAGGTCTGCCTCTATAGACTTGATTACAAGAATGGATGATAGTTCTCCAAAGCCCATTGTAAGTGAACAGCTAGTACTGTTTCTTTTCTTTTTTCACTTTCATCTATCCGTGTTTCTCACATACATTGTTTTCTTGTAGCTGCGATTTGGCGTGCAAAACTTTTCATCTACAGGTATTCATTGATTGTTATGTCATCTTATGGAATAATGATCTTCATAAATGAGTCAACCAAGCAATTCCATTATAGAATTACTAAACGAGTTGATTATGGGACTTTCATCTGATTTGAGCAACCTGTCGGCAATTGTTAAATTGTTTTAGCCATAAGACTTACCAACACAGATGTTAAGTGGGTGATAAGAATAATTAATGGAAACTTTCGCTTAACTTGTAGAAAAATAGAAATGTTAATTGATGCAGGTGCAAAAACTTCCATATCACTCTTTTCTCTGATGTTTGTGCTTCCATCATACCTTAGATACAGCGACAGGAGATGCAATCAATTATACAAGATTCTTCCATTAAATTATTATTTTCTTTGGGTTGTAGGACCCATATCACAGACGGTTCTTGCAATGCCAGCCTTGTCTCCTACTATGGTAGGAAATTTGACTTCAATCTTGTAAAGAATTTTGGCCTCCTCCAAGACATTTGGACTTCAATCATTGTTTTATGTTTGTTGGGCTTTTGCAGAGTCATGGAAATGTTGTAAAATGGATGAAGAAAGAAGGTGACAAGGTGGGTTATTTCTTATTTTTGGTTGACAAAATTTCAGTCGACTTTTATGATTTTGTCTACTAATGATCATTATACAAGAAAGACGATAAATTGATAATTTAGCTGGCAAAGAAAATATAGAATGTGGAAATTCTCAGTAACAGGTATGAATTTGGTTCTTCCTGACAGGTAGAGGTGGGTGATGTACTATGTGAGATAGAGACAGACAAAGCCACTGTAGAATTTGAGAGTCAAGAGGAAGGGTAATTTTGAAAAAGACGGTTCATGATTTTATGTTTTGATTTGTATTTTTATTTCATTATACCTTGGTAATTCAAATATCTGACTCCCTATAAGTATATGAAAATGTCAATTGGCTTACTATGAAGCATGGTTCTGCAGATTTCTGGCCAAGATTTTAGTCACTGAAGGATCAAAGGATATCCCTGTTAATGAACCGATTGCAATAATGGTAAGCACAGTGGCTGTCTTATACATTTATAGAAACCAAGTATGATCTCACAAAAGGTGATGCATGCATCAACATACGCTTATTAGGAGTTCCTGTTTGTTTATCTAGTCTGCTCTTGGCCTCTTTCACTTTCTTTCGTTTCCTGGGTTTACATTCTGGAAGACTTGACAAATCATAGAGATGTATGGTATTTCGTTGTCAATATTTATTGTGGAAAAATGTCCAAGATCCAATCTCATGCTCTCTTCTTCTAAATATTTCCGTTTGCCATACTGAGTTGTCATGTTATGTCCCCAAACATGATATATCGTAGGGTTTAGGGTGTAGCGTATATTGGTTACAGTTTTGGTCAACATCTTGCTACATAAGGTTGATGGATAAGAGTTTAATCTTATCTATTTAATTGTAACCAAGGTTGAGGAGGAAGACGACATTAAAAACGTTCCTGCTACCATAGAGGGTGGACGAGATGGTAAAGAGGAAACATCAGCTCATCAAGTGATGAAACCTGACGAAAGCACACAACAAAAAAGTTCCATTCAGCCCGATGCATCAGATCTTCCCCCACATGTCGTCTTAGAAATGCCAGCACTTTCTCCTACAATGGTATGAAATTTCATATTTTATGCTAGCTTTTTTTGGAGGAGAAGGCATTCAGCTTTCTATCCTAAGACTCTGAATTATTTGTTTATTGATGTGCAGAACCAAGGTAATATTGCCAAATGGTGGAAAAAAGAGGGTGACAAGGTTAGTTTCTGGTGACCCGATGAGTAAATTGGCATTGTAATTTCACCACAAGAAATCTGATGTTTATGCACTTGCCTGTGTTGATTCTTCTCATTTCATGAAACAGATTGAAGTGGGTGATGTCATAGGTGAGATCGAGACTGACAAAGCCACTCTGGAATTTGAAAGCCTTGAAGAGGGGTATAACTAACATCTTGTCGTCTTATTTCTTTTTCTAGGCAGTATGTTGATGTTCATTCTATATAGCATTCACTATCTGTGGATATTGCTTCTTTTCTTGTTTGGTTAAGTGAGAAGTAAATGTTAATTGCAAAAAGTAAGGTCTCTCCAAGTGTTCCCCCTTGAACTGATAGTGATTTAAAAGGTTGATTTCATGTTTCGTAGTTTTCATATGAGTATGGGCTTCCTCTACAAAAACTGATTTCCTGGATCAAATGAGTGAAGTTATATAATAGATTCTATAACTTGATGGATGACTTTTGTGTAGGTACTTAGCTAAGATTCTAATTCCTGAAGGTTCCAAGGATGTGGCGGTGGGAAAGCCGATTGCCCTAATAGTAAGTCTTTTAGTTCAAAAGTACATTGACTGAATTCTTTATGCCAGAAAACTGTATTACGACTGGTATATTTAATCCATTTGTTTTACTAGCCTGTGTGTAATGCATTTTGTGCATAAATTGGTCGACACTCTTCTAGTTCCATGCTACGTTATATATTGCCTGAAGTAAAAGTTATGCCTGCACAAAAAATCTTTGAAAATACAATTGCTTGCAGATTGGGGGATATAATAAGCTAATCGTTCTTCTCTGTAGGTTGAAGATGCTGAAAGTATTGAAGCCATCAAGTCTTCTTCCGCAGGTAGTTCTGAGGTTGATACAGTTAAAGAAGTCCCTGACAGTGTTGTAGATAAACCTACAGAGAGGAAAGCAGGCTTCACAAAGATCAGTCCTGCTGCAAAGCTATTGATTTTAGAACATGGATTGGAGGCATCATCAATTGAGGCATCGGGTCCCTATGGTACATTATTGAAATCAGACGTTGTGGCCGCAATTGCTTCTGGAAAAGCTTCTAAATCATCTGCGTCTACGAAGAAGAAGCAACCATCAAAGGAGACCCCGTCTAAATCCTCCTCCACATCGAAGCCTTCTGTGACACAGTCAGATAATAATTATGAAGATTTTCCAAATAGTCAAATTCGCAAGGTAAATTAACATATTTATTACTCTCTATGTAGAATGATGAAATATGTCCTGCTGCATTCTGTTTTACTTTCCCCACTTGGCAGATTATAGCAAAACGTTTATTGGAATCAAAACAGAAGATACCCCATTTGTATTTACAATCAGGTTGGTGACTCACAACCTTTGTATTTTCTTTGTGTATTTTATTTGCTGTTTAAGCATTTTATTTTGCCTGCAGATGTTGTATTGGATCCTCTTCTTGCATTTAGAAAAGAACTTCAAGGTTTGTAGACTGCTCTTATCACACATCCTGGTATTTATTAACAACTTGAGAGGCTCAGAGTGAACTGTACTTTCATGATCTACAGAAAACCATGGCGTTAAAGTGTCTGTCAATGACATAGTTATTAAAGCAGTGGCAGTCGCACTGAGGAATGTACGACAAGCTAATGGTGAGAAATTATTTTCTCCTCGTAAATGATTTCATTAAAAATAACTAAACTATGGTTTGTTCCCATCCCTAACTATGCGCTAGATTAAAACCTTAGTTCATCCTCTTTAAGGAAACTCGGCTTCCATGTTGGATTATTCTTGCAATGCCGTTTACCTCCGTTGAGAGTATTTAGTAAAGATGTTTTGAGATTGTAATACTGTAACATTCAATATGACTGGTAATGCATTTTAGACTCGGTTTTAGTCGTTACAAGTAGGACATTTTTTGGTGTGAGTTTGATGTAATGATTTGTGGATTGGAATCGTGTGGTTGTTTTTTCTCTTCTGCTTTCTCAAACCTTTCTTATGGTTGCTTAAAGTTCTCTTTCTCAATGTCTGGCAGCTTTCTGGGATGCTGAGAAAGGAGATATCGTTATGTGTGACAGTGTTGACATATCAATTGCAGTTGCAACTGAGAAGGTACACTTGTGTGTTTGATTTTCTGATCATTTCAACAGTTTATCCCTCATCATCTTGGCATTTTTTGCAGGGCTTAATGACTCCAATTATCAAGAATGCAGACCAGAAATCTATTTCTGCTATTTCCTTAGAGGTAATTTTATTCTCTCTGAAGTTAAACGAATATGGAAGGCTATAGAGGCACATATGTTTGATCAGTTCTTACCATATTCCATGTGTTGTTGATCGCTATAGTTATGAATTTTAATATGTCAAATGATTTTTGGATCAGGTTAAGGAGCTGGCACAAAAGGCTCGATCTGGAAAGCTTGCTCCTCATGAGTTTCAAGGAGGGACATTCAGGTATTCATCATTTTTAAGTTATTAAGCATAGTACGGAATTATCAATCATGTGTAACTTTTCCTACTTAACGAGAAAACCATACTTTATCGTTTTGCAGCATATCAAATCTAGGAATGTATCCTGTGGATAATTTCTGCGCAATCATTAACCCCCCTCAGGTAATCATAGCCTTAACGATGCACCCTGAATCACAGATTGAAGATTAAGTTTTGCTGTTTGTAATTTGTGGTGTAGAGGATTTAGTTTAATATTTATAGAGATGCAGATGTGTTTTTTTGGATAATAAACTTCAGGACTATCAATTGTCTTGCAGGCTGGGATTCTAGCAGTTGGTAGAGGAAACAAAGTGGTTGAGCCAGTTATTGGACTAGATGGTGAGCTAGTAGAATCCTTTTGGGTTTTCAACTAGGGTTGCTATTCTGATCATGGTATGACAAGTTTTCGTCATTGTTTCAGGAATTGAGAAGCCTTCTGTTGTGACAAAAATGAATGTAACGTTATCCGCTGATCATCGGATCTTTGATGGACAAGTTGGAGGTAATGGAACATTCATAAATCCCTTCGTTTCGAGTTTTATGTTATGCTGCTGCCATATTTCACTGTGTTTCTCCTTTGTTACTCATTGCTTTTTCTATGAAACCGGCTTTGTTTCAGCTTCGTTTATGTCTGAATTGCGTTCAAACTTTGAGGATGTTCGAAGACTTCTTCTGTGAGAAAGATCCAACTGTTTACCAAATGAATCTTGGATTACTACATAATAAACCTCGGACCAACCCACGTGCACATCCAGAACCAGAACTGCTGGTCTACATTGTTAACTCTGATCACATGTTTCATTTTTTTCCATTTGGTTCATATACTTACCAAAATTTGTTTTGGTCTTTAACAATTCGTCTTATAGATTGGTAACTTCCTGAGGTATTTTTTGTCTGGTCTGTCCTCTGCAAAATAAATAATTTCAGCTGTCAATCCGCAACTGGTGAAATAATTTAAAAAGTATTTTACCCTCATCAAAATTTTTAAAATGAGATTATTGCCATCTCTGTTCTACCAGATCTTATTGTTGAGCTCCAAGAAACGATTTATAGACTTATAGTGGTTAGTGTTGAATTCATCCGTTAAGTCTTTAACCAAGAGATTACAAAATTTCTATCCAAAATTTAGGGTTTAAGTACCATTACAAAAGAAGGAAATATCAGAGATTTGAAGGTGATGTAGGTTAATCATCTGAAGTAGTCTAATGTCTTGCAAATTGTGTTGTAATTTGTTCTATATATAAAGTTTTTGCATTTTCGGAGAAATAAAGAAAAAAATGATCACAATACATCCGAATTGATAGCATCGCATTCGCATAATAAAAACTTGTAGAATGAAAAAATGAAAAATCACATAATGAAACAAGAAACTATACGCTTACTTATTAGCATAATATGCTTTTATTTATATTTTTAGACGTAAGATCTACATTTTCATGAATCTTATGCATATTTTCTCGATTGGTTCTTGCATAATCGTATTAAAAACCCGTTATTCAACCATTATCCGTGTTACGAATAAAGTATGAAATATAAATGAAATATGGAGGCAACAGAAGAAGAAAAGTTTAAATGTGTGTCAAAATTGTAATTTTCAGAACTTCAGCCGGAGAAGAAAGACATGAGCGGCTTCGTGGTTTCAAAACCGGAGCAGAGCCATCATCGTCTCTTCGATTTCGCAAAGACGGCCATAATCAACATCTTCGCACATCCTTATGCCACTGTATCTAACAAACCCGCTTCCTCTCAACTCCATTTCATTTACAAAGTCTTATCCTTTATGTCTCTCTCTCTGCGTCTTTTCTAGGTTTGCGAATTGTACTGTGGCGGAGCTCCCGAAACCGACAAGTGGGAAGCTGCTCCGATTGGTCACTACATCGGAATTGGTATTAATATACTCTTACTTACATACTCAGTGTTATATCAGTACGGCTTCATCGAAGATTGATAGGTTTGCGTTTTTTTCTATTTGGGGGAAGTAGATACATCTTCTGGGATTTCTTCTGTACGAGAAGCTTGGGAGAGTCAGAGGAAGAATTACGATGTGGAATTCTTTGAAGCTGATCCTTCCAAGGCAAGGCCTTTTTTTGTTTTTCCATGTGTTTCAGCTAAACTAAGTAATCTGGAGCAAAAGTCTTAGTTTTTGCTTCATTTTGTGTCACAGGATGATTTTGAAATCCAGCTACAGAAGAAATTGGAGCAGGCTGATTTAGTTTCTTGTTGGCGCCATCTCCAGGTTTGAGATTTTGTCGTTTGTTTTCTCCGAAAAATGTAGCATAGCAAGGATGTGATGGTCTAAAATCTTCTTTATGTAGTTATGCTTTGAAACTGAGGAGAGTGCGAGAAGACTCCTAACTAATGTAGCATGTTTACTGAAACCAGGGGGTTATTTTTTCGGTATCACTCCTGACTCGTCTACGATTTGGTAATGATGTTTTCTGTATCAATGCATCAACTTCAGCATTTGATTGCCTATATATTTTGATCAGTTGGACTGCGCTCCTTAACATTCTGGTCAAACAGGGCAAAGTACCAGAAAAATGTTGAAGCATACCACAACAGAAGCGGTGCAAAGCCTAATGTATTTCCAAACTACATTCGGTCTGAAAGTTACATGATCACTTTCGAATTGGAGGAAGAAAAGTGAGCATTTTTTATCTGAGATAAATTCATTTTGCTATCAAGTTCCTTTTGTGAACTTGGACTGTTTGTCATTTTCTTCTCAGATTTCCGCTGTTTGGAAAGAGGTACCAGCTGAAATTTTCTGGTGACAATGCTTCTGAAGACCATTGCTTGGTTCACTTCCCAAGCTTAATCAGGTGGGTTCTCGGGCACCATGATCTCGCTTTTCTTGTTTAGCAAAATGTAACACTAATTGGATGATATGAAATTACCATATCAACAATGTGCACTTGTTGAACTTAAAGCTTGTATTTATTCTTAAAACTCTTTAAGTAAACAAGATTTCCATTCTACTCGTGATATTGCTTCTAGTTGAGCTACAAATGACATCTAGTTTGTATATATCTTTCGAGTCTTGGTCATCTAACTTATTGTTTTGGTGTTTGCTATTCAGGTTAGCGAGGGAAGCTGGCCTTGAATTTGTGGAAATTCAAAGTTTAACAGATTTTTATGATGATAACAGGTTCGAAGTCTCCCATACTTGTAGATTCTCAATCTTTTATCATGAGCTTTTGTATGTCATAGTTGCTCCTTTCGAAGGTTGTATTACAATGCTGATGTTGTTCAACTCTTCTTGTCAGAGCCCAGTTTGCAAGCTTGCTGATGAATGCTGGCCCGAATTTCGTTGACCCTAGGGGAAAACTTCTTCCAAGAGCATTTGATTTGTTAGGTAACCTTGCCATCATATTATGCCATCTTATCATATCTAATCTCTAGTTTTGATACTTTATATCCTTATTTTGCGCAGGTCTGTATGCAACATTCATATTTCAGAAGCCTGACCCAGATATCGAACCTCCTCTAACGACCCCAATACCTTTTGAAAGCTCCAATAATCATGATGAGGCAAGTACCTTTGTCTTGTCATATTCTCGTTCTACACAAGTATAAATAACTCTAAAATTTCCTTTTCACTTGAGAAAAAGAGTCTGGCTATAGCTTTAGTATGGACTGTATAGTTTTCAGTTTGTAGCACAACAGTGCTTCAGTCTCAGCTCCTTGCCCGGATGTTATTGTAGTTGATCCATTTATTAAATTGTTTTTGACAACTTTGCAGAGAGAATTGCCAGTTATCACGGTGATCACTGACGCAAGTGCACCAGCAGAAGATCCATCACAAGGACTAGGGAAGATTGTTGAACAAAAAGGAATACTGGGACCAGGCCCTGCTGATTTACGTTTCTCTGAAGCAATTTGATGCCTTTTATTTTAGGAAGATGTACTGCTTTGGTGATGTAGTGAAAGTTGTTTATCAGTGCCACAGATGAGCTAAAACGAGCGTCTCGGTTTGTTATAATATCAAACCACATTTTTCATGTGTTTTAACAAACATTTTCAACAATGTTCAACAACACTTTACTCCACGATTCGTAAATGAAATAAGCAACAGATTTAAATCTTGCAGAAGTGGTAGCTGGATTTTGGTACCTAGCCGACCACTCTTCCTCTGAAGAGCAAAATGTTCCATCCTGGGACAATTCGCTTCAATCAGAATCAGAGTCATGCCTTCTTTTTTTCTCCTTCTTCTCTTTCTTGTGCTTCTTTCTATCATCTGAATCACGAGCGCTTCGCTTCTCATGCCTTTCGCGTTTTTCACGCCTATCATGTCTTTCTTCCTTCTCTCTCTTTGCAGGTTTCCTTTCCTCACGCCTATCCTTCTTTTGGTCCCTCTCAACATCATCCGGTCCATCTTCAACAGTTTTGACCCCTGATGTATCTGCTGGTAAGCGTGCTGAATCTGCATCTTCTTTCTGAGAGGATGCAAGGGTGCTCGGATCTTCCCAAGGTCGTGGTGCTCTGTACAGAGTTGGAGAAAGACATGTGAGACAAGGGACAAAGGTAAACTACCAATAAACCATAAAGCCACCAAAAACATTAACATAGTTAAAAATTAGAGTTTTTTACGAAAGAAAAAGAACTTACTTAGCATATCCAAGACCGTGAACCCACACAGCATCAGCATTCCCTGCACCTAAGTCCTCTGCTGTCGAACCCCTCTTCACAAGTTCAGTAAACTCTTGCTTATCAAGGCGATTTCCTTGTGGCCTTGTAGAGGACTTTGGTGCCAAGCCAAGAGCCTCCCTCATGGCCTGCTCCTCTTGTTCCTTAACTCTTTGAATCTCTTCTTTCATAGCATCCATCTCGGAACCCTTTTGCTTTTTATCTCTAGCATACCAATGAAGATCTTTACCTATTCAGTTGGTGTACATGGCAAATGAATGTCAGTCAAAACTCACTAAACTGAAGATTAATCTACAAAAATCTAAGGCAGTGGATTTATGAAAGGAGTAACTAAAGTAAAACAACCATTGACTGCCCATACTCCAATGAGATTGAACAGAGCAATGAAGCACAAAGGAGGATTATATCGTCAAGATGAAAACTAGTTAGCTTACAAATTAACAACCACCGAGAGTGTACATAAGAAAAAGTACCTTTTTGCCATCTTCCAACAGGGGCTTTGATACTGTGACCCAAATAGTTCTCCCTATATTTATCAGCCTTGACTTCATCCCAACTGAATTCTGCACATTTATAAACAAATTCAATTAGTAATAGAGTTCTCATCATTAGCAGCTCATGTTCTACATCTTTGATTTGAAAACTAATTGCCAAAAACGATCTGTTAATTAGAATGACAAAGCTTCTTCTGAATTTCAGCTTCTCCCACAAATTGCTTATAGACAATTCAATCAAACACTAGATCCAACAAAAAAAATCATCAAAATAGCAGAGAAGAACGAAAACGTTGGATAATACATAGGAACCCTAACAGTTGAGAATTTTATGTAGGATCTTGTAATTAGAAGCAAAATCCAAAACGAATTATAATGAAACTTACGATCTCGACCACCGCGAACACCTCCCCTCGTTGGATGATACATCGAAACCCTGAAAGTTGCAACCTTGATTTTTCCTCAGGAGGCTAAAAGCCAGAACTTTGATTGGATACGAATTTCTCAGATTTTTGGTTCCAATGGAGTTTAAATAAAAACAAAAATACAAAAAACAAACTGAAGACGGTGATTATTATTATGGGCCAAATAAGGCTTTAGGCCCATTAGAGGTTAATAGAAACAAAAACTTGAAAAGACACGTGTGACACGTGTCGTAAGCAAAGAAGGAGAGAAGTGGAGAGAAGTGACCACCAGACAATTGTAAAGCCTACCTAATCCACACCGATTCAATTCAAAACCCTAAACTCAAAATCCGTCTCGGTGGAGGAAAAATGGCTGAAGAAGCTCAAGTAGATCGTTCTAATGGCTCTGATTCATCATCTCCTCCCATAAAGTTACCTCCTTTCATCACCAACCTATTCGCCTTTCTTCAACCTAAGCCTCCTCCTGCTACTATTGATGCCAATGCTCCTAAACCTACCGGCGAGAAGGAACCTCTGAAATCGACCTACGAGACTGTCACTTTCCCTTACAATCCACCCAAAAGCGCAGAGCCAATCAAGTTTGAGGCTGAGCCCAGCTCTGGCAGGACTTCCAACTCTGTCATCCTTTGGCAGGTGATTTTGTTAAGATGTTTATATTTTAGAGGGTTCTTTGATGAAAAATGATTTGAATTGGCTTATAATTTGGGGTTTGGTGAGAGGTGCTTTGTTATGTTATTTATGAGAATTGTAGGGACATGGTTGTTTATGGTAGATGTTCATAATTATGACTCTATGACTCAGATTATCACTTCCTGTTTACTAGAAACTATTCTGGCTTTTTTTCTCTATCAATAGGCAAATAGTTTTCGATGTTTTCAATGTATTTCATTGGTTGCAGTCAGTTGCAGTGTGCTACAATGAATGTTGAAAATGGTTTCAGTTTTTGTTATGCCTTCGATTCCTGGTAATGCTTTAGATGACCTCTAACAATTAGCTTGATGTTCTGTCGTTCATGGAGTAGGAAGCATACTATTTTTGCTCCTTTCAATTGCAAGTTTTGTAGTAGTCAGAGCTATCAAAGGCTGACTTGATATATGAATAGCATGACTCGAGAATCGAGATGTTTTGGTTGTGGTGTGCTTTATTTTCTCATCAATGGACTCCTGACGTATACGAAAGAGTTTTGTTCTGATGATTGTTTCAAATCCTGGAAAAAGTTGGATTCTTTCATGGTTAATTTAGTGGAGTATTCTCTATAACTATTTCAGGTATATGCACTTGGAGGGTTTCTTGTCCTGAAGTGGGCCTGGGCAAGATGGAATGAAAGGAACGAGAGAAGTGACAAAAAGGAGGCGACGGGTGATGATGATCAGAAAGATGATGATGAGGATGATCAATCATCTGATGGGCATGAAGACTAGTCATATTACTTGAACACGATGAAAATGTTACCCACTTTGGTTCTGTATAGCAAAAACACCATAAACTTCAAAATGAAGATTTCTTATTTTCCATTGTATGTACTTGAATCTTGAGTCTCATCTCCTTATCTAAGGGGACTCGAAATCTCTTCTCATGCTGGCAAGAAGTTTTTTTTTTCTTACTGGACAAATCTCTTGTTGTTGCTGTGCAGTGTCTCTTTAGTTCGTGACTTGTAGTTAGATCATTGCTAGTTAAGTTTCAAGAGATTTGTCATGTTAAATATCATAAACCGAACAAATGAACACACAAACATTATCAACAAATGGGATTTCAACAAACGGTCCTATAATGACCAAGTTATGAATCACATACATAACTTTTGCCTCTTCTATACAGTATTTTGACGTTACACAAAGCTGATATTAGTCTACAGTGTATATAACAACCACCACACTCTACAAAGATCCAACAATCATATCACGGCTTCACAAGGATCAACAGAATCATTCTCGCCTAAATAAGCCATCATCTGAACCACTAGTAGGAGACAGCCCAAACGGGCGTGTGTAATAAGGAGTCGAATACAATTCTCTACTGCTTAGAACTGAATCAGGATACAAGCTTCGAGTAGGTGTCACAGGGGTATTATATGTACTTGACGATACTTGGTTACCTTCAAAACCAGATGTTCCACCAGAGATTGCACTGCCTGAAACTCTTGGTATGCCTTTATTAAGTCTGAATCCTGGAACATCAACCATCGGTGGACCATCTGCCCTGAAGCTGGACCATAGTTTTGGTCCACCGATGTATGGGGTGGTCGAAAGTCGGTCATCCACTGACAAAGGAGGACTGGTTTCTAGTTGGCTTTGGAAGCCAGTATTTAGGAGATTGTTTGTGGCTGTTCTGCTGAAAAGCTGATCTCCAGGTACTAGGGGGACGTCTCGCTCAGGCATATGGGTAACCATGGCGTTCTGAGAACTCGAAGCTAGAAAAGTGTTCCTATTTGAAGCATCAGATGTAAAATCGGTGGGGACACGGAAAAGTCCAGCAGCACAGATAACTGGAAACTCTACCATGGACCCGACACTGGAAGCAGGGAGAGATGGTTTAGTACTAAATGCTGGTTCCATCGGTAGTGCATATGTGTTCATATATGAACCTGGTGTTGAAGGATATGAGCTTTCAGAATGACAATCCGGGTTTCTGATATGTAGGCTATTGACTTTCTCTTGCAGAGACAGCTTCGCTTGCTTTAGTGCGGTCAGTACAGTTTCACAAGTATCAGGCTTCACATCTTTCACTGAAACTAATGGATCATCTACTTCATGAATGGTAGTGGTAGTACTGCCAAAGAAACCACCTCTCGAGTTTGGTTGCGTTACAGGAGGCGACCGAATAGTTGATGAAGAATGCTCATTGATACCTTTACTGCTCTGTGGTTGGGAATACTCACTTGTAGGGCTCTCAGAAATATGTTTTCCTTTGTCTCGAGAAGAATAAGCATCTTGTTCCACAGATCTGGAACCACAACTATTGCAGCACTTATCAGGTGACGTTACTGAATTATCAGGTGAACCATGCGACAAAGTTTCAAACGATTCTCTAAAGTCAACTTCATTAGCTATAGACCTTGTATCACGGAGTGAAGGGACTACTGTAGAACCTTGAAGTGGAGATTGAGCTTTTTCTCCGTTACTTTCATCCGTCACATCTGAATGGTTTCCAACGTCACATAAATCCTGAAAGATTGGACAAGAAGTATTGTTCAGGAATTCCAGTGAATTAAGCGGAGACTAAGTTCAACCTTTGTGAACTAAGATATCTTCATAGATAATGTCTTCAGAAACAATATGGTTATATAACAGTTAATACAAAGAAGAAAAAAAGCATACATTTTTCATAACTTTTTAGCACAATGGAGAGAAGACAGAATAAAAGAATCAATGTATACGCATGCAAACCAAATATAGAAAACTGCAGCATATGCACAATTATCAACGCCACATAAAAGAAACTTTGTTGGTTGATTCATATAAACACGAAATATACCATAATCACAATTGATGAAAACAATTTCTAAAGGTCAAAGCCTGAGATATAGGGCATACCAGGGCAGATGATTTATTCTCTCTGAAATTTTTCTCCCATTCCCTTTGAGTCTCTTCCATTTCTTCAAAAGATCCGATAACTTGAGCACGGTTTTCTAACGCTCTCTCCAAGTTGATGTCCGTACTGTTTCCCTTCTCTAAACCATTTGAATTTGACAACTTGTTCAAACTATCGTCTCCCTTCACAACAGCAACATCCACCACGGTTCTAGATACTTGATCATTCTTTTGAGGAAGCATTTCAGTGCGAACTCCATTTTCTTGAAATTCAACCGGATTTCCATCTCTCTTGTAATCCTCAGATACATTTCTGGAAAGTTGAAAAATGTTGGTTATTCTATTACACAACATACATAAGCAAGCTTTACAATTGCTTTACTAATAAAGCGATTTATGATGTATATAATTAGAGAGACGATTTCTAAGCATATAACCTTCAATCTCAAATTTCTAAGCACTGTGTTTCTAGGCAATGCTTGCACAATTTGTAATAGTAAACCACTCATAAATCACTGAGCAGCTAAAGATAACAAAACAGACCTTGCTTCACCACGTCTAATTTGCCGACAAGATCTTCCTTGACGATGTCTCGGTGAGGAAAAATAAGCACACTCGAAACCTCTGTGATGTCTCCTATTCCGGTTTTCCTTGATCTTGTCAGAAGAACCTGGTTCCCTCCTGCGACCTTTCCAGGACAAACTTTTGCCTAACACTAAAAAACAAACAAATCTCCGACACTGAGAGTTGCTCAAATCTCATTAAACCCATGAATCAGAAACTTTCCTCCTATCACATAAAAACTCTAACCTGAGTTACTCTGAGAGTAGCATTCATGATCAGAGTTTGAATCATAATCATCAGACACATCATTATACCCATTTTCCTCTAAGATCGCAAGAACATCAGCAGTTGCCTGTTCAGCCTTCTTCCTCTGTAAAGATACAATCTTGAGCTGTTCCTCTAACTCAGCTACCTAAAGATATTAAGACAGGACATAAGACTAAAGAACATTTCACTGGATCATCCCTACAAATTATAAAAGAACATACTTTATCAGCGAGACCATCAAGCTTTGCTCTAGCACTCTTGGAAACAGCTCTTTCAGCTAATAAACGTGCACGAAGAAACTCAATAGTCACTGAAGTAGGATCTTGTGCCTCTGAATCAATACACCTATAAAAATGTACCAAAACCCAAATCTAAATTTCGATTCGCAAAACGATCTTATTCATCTGGAAAAAAAAAGACAGAACTATACCGATGATGATCTAACTTGTCTTGATTCGCCATCGTGTAGACGAACCAAAAGATCTACGAACTTCGAAGATCGGTGTGAAGAAGAAGACGTCTCTCTCTTTGCTTACACAAGTCAATGAAGATAGTTTTTTTTTTAATCTTTCACTAATGTATTTTACTCTCTTCTCATTGGTTGTAAGTATTTACTAATTTCGATTTTATACTTTTTTGTGTAGTAGACAAAGTCATGGATTTGGATTGAGATTTACAGAAAAAAAAAAGTAAAAAAAAAAAATGTCTTTTTCAGAATAGGAGTAAAATAATATAAATAGAGCGGACGCGAAAAATAAAATGAAATAGAGTTTAATTGGAATCTTTAGGTTACAGGGATTATTTTCTCTTTCCTTCTTCTTCTTCATTGTTCTCTCTCTCTCTATCTCTTCTTCTTCTTCTTCTTCTTCTTCTTCTTTGGATTTTGTGAGCTAATAAACAGAGAGGAATCGCCATAAAAAAACCTACTTTGTCTTTCAACACCGAAATTAAAGGAAATCTCTTTTTCTCTATTGAGCTTTTTTCTTCAGCGGTGAAATCTCCCTTCCTTGTCTCTCAGTAGTGATTTTTACATACAGCTCCGCTCTCAGGTTTCTTCCTCTTTTGATTCTGTTTCCGCTCTTTTTGGGTTTACTTCGGATTTTAATCTTCAGATTGACGAAACCCTAGTTTGATTTTGGTTTCAGAAACGACGAGTCTTCATTGATTTGGTTTCCCCACCAGCTCTTCTTCTTCTTTTTTTGTTCCGAGACCTTTTTGACGGAGGTAGGTACGGAGGGAATCTGGAGTTGGGTTTGAAGGATACTCTTATGCGATTCTTCTGGATAACTTGATGCCGCAGGATCACGCTTCGTGGGATCGGAAAGAGCTCTTGAGGCAAAGGAAACACGATAGGCCTGAACAATCTTTTGAATCCCCGCCTTTTCGATGGAGGGATTCGCCTTCTTCTCACCATGTTCCTCGAGAGTTTTCTTCTCGTTTGGGATCTGGAGACTTCCGCAGACCTTCTTGTAAGACCTCCTTTTCTCTCTCTAATTTAGGGCTTTGAATTCTCCTGCTCTGTTTTTGGTAGAGTCTATTTTTCTGTGGATTTGTTAGATATCCACTTTTCCTTTTTGGTTCTATAATTTTTTTTGAATTGATTTAGAGGCAAATCCTTGTTTCTTAGATTGAGTTCTCACTGTGTCATGATAGCTTAGGGTATTTTTGGAGCATTAACACAGCTCTTAAGATTGATAGGAAGTGAATTGATGAGGTTACTCTTCAAAGGAGCAATTTTTAATACTCAGGTAGATTTAGTTTCATTGCAAGAGGACTTTATTACCTCAATTGTGTTTGTGTTTTGTGTTCATGAATCTTAAAACGGATAAAAAGTCCTAGCATCGTGGAGTGTTGTTAGTTTTAGTTTTACATGTTGTAGATTTAGATGAAGATAGCTCCTACTTTTGCAGGTTTCTTACTTGTATAATTTTTCCTATTAGTATTGAAACCCTGTGTGGGCGTAATGACACTTTTTTCTCCTAACTTGACTTCGTGTTATAATGATTCTAAGTTTGACTTCCTTTTGGAGAATCTTATACTACATGTTTTGACAGCAGTAAAAGTCTAATTTTTTTGGATAGATGTCGTTTTTAGTTTCACAAGTTATATATTTGGTTGAATACAGGTCTTGCTTTAGTTTGTGATTCTCATCTTCCTTTTGTCTTCAAAATTTTCTGAAGGTCATGGTAAGCAGGGTGGACGGCACCAGTTTGTGGAGGAGACTAGTCATGGATACACATCTTCTCGGTCCAGTGCCCGAATGTTTGATAATTATAGGCCATCAGCATCGCGTGGAGACTGGAGATATACCAGGAATTGCAGGGATGATAGAGTTTCTGTAAGCCAAAAGGAATGGAAATGCAATACATGGGAGATGAGCAACGGATCTTCTAGAAGTTTTGAGAGGCCATTTGGTATTAGAAATGGTCGGAGGTCAGTTGATGAAAGGCCGCTACATGCTTCAGATACTCATTCTACCGTGGTGAACTCTTTGGATCCAGCCAACTCGGCTCATTATCTGGACAATGAGATCAGTACCCCAGTACGGTCTCTTAAAATTAAAAATGAGCATAAATTTTCAGATCAAAGGTTATCACTTCCTTCAGATCCTCATTCTGAATGTATTAGCTTGTTTGAACGGCCTTCTTCTGAGAACAATTATGGCAATAAGGTTTGTTCACCAGCAAAGCAATGCAATGATTTGATGTATGGTCGAAGGTTAGTTAGTGATAATTCATTAGATGCTCCAATCCCCAATGCAGAGCTGGAGGGGACTTGGGAACAACTTCGCCTGAAAGACCCGCAAGATAACAATAGTTTACATGGTATCAATGATATAGACGGTGATAGGAAATGTGCAAAGGAGAGTTCTCTGGGAGCAACTGGGAAACTTCCACTGTGGAATAGTTCTGGGAGTTTTGCATCTCAGAGTTCAGGTTTTAGTCATTCAAGTAGCTTGAAAAGCTTGGGGGCTGTTGATTCCAGCGATCGGAAGATTGAGGTTCTTCCTAAAATTGTTACTGTGACTCAATCTTCTTCAGGAGACGCTACTGCCTGTGCCACAACTACTCATCTTTCTGAGGAGATGAGTTCTAGAAAGAAACAACGTCTCGGGTGGGGTGAGGGACTGGCGAAATATGAGAAAAAGAAAGTTGATGTTAACCCAAATGAAGATGGAACAACATTGATGGAAAACGGTTTAGAGGAACTACATTCGTTAAACAAAAATATTGCTGATAAAAGTCCCACAGCAGCCATTGTTCCAGATTATGGTTCCCCTACAACACCATCCTCTGTAGCTTGCAGTTCATCACCAGGTACAATACAATTTGTTAATACTTCTCTCTGCGTGCTCTTCTCATTCCTGATCTATTTGGAGTTATCTGCATTATTTTCATATTACTTGAATTCTTCCATCATGTATCTGTTCTTGTAAACACTGATTTTGTTTTTCTCTTTTTATCATGTCTTCCATTTGTTTTTGTTATCTTCTGCTGGGGACAGTGTAACTCACTCGTAATTTTATTCTTTTGTGTACATTCAGGGTTTGCTGATAAATCATCTCCGAAGGCTGCTATAGCTGCTAGTGATGTCAGTAACATGTGCCGTTCGCCTAGTCCCGTGTCTAGTATTCACCTTGAACGATTCCCAATCAATATCGAGGAGCTCGATAACATCTCAATGGAGCGTTTTGGCTGTTTACTCAATGAGTTACTTGGTACTGATGATTCTGGTACAGGGGATTCCAGTTCTGTCCAATTGACATCAATGAACACATTACTTGCCTGGAAAGGTGAAATTTTGAAAGCTGTGGAGATGACTGAATCAGAAATTGATCTCCTTGAAAACAAACATAGGACACTAAAGCTTGAAGGTAGAAGACACTCTCGTGTTGTTGGACCCAGTTCATACTGTTGTGATGGAGATGCAAATGTGCCCAAGGAGCAGGCTTCTTGTAGTTTGGATCCTAAGGCAACAGCTTCTTCTGTAGCTAAAACACTGGTGAGAGCTCCTGTGCATCAGGCTGGTTTAGCCAAGGTTCCTGCTGATGTTTTTGAAGATAGTCCTGGGGAAGTTAAACCTCTATCCCAATCTTTTGCCACTGTTGAAAGAGAGGAAGATATACTGCCCATACCATCTATGAAGGCAGCTGTTTCTTCGAAAGAGATTAACACACCTGCTTTTGCCAATCAGGAAACTATTGAGGTTTCTTCTGCTGATGACAGCATGGCCTCCAAAGAAGACTTGTTCTGGGCTAAGTTATTATCTGCCAATAAGAAATATGCTTGTGAATCATCTGGAGTATTCAATCAATTGCTTCCAAGAGATTTTAATTCGTCTGACAACTCAAGATTCCCTGGCATATGTCAAACGCAGTTTGATTCTCATGTCCAAGAAAAAATTGCAGATAGGGTAGGCCTATTGAGAGCTAGGGAGAAAATTTTACTCCTTCAGTTTAAAGCGTTTCAGCTCTCATGGAAGAAAGATTTGGATCAGCTAGCTTTAGCAAAGTACCAATCAAAGTCTAGCAAAAAAACAGAACTATATCCGAATGCAAAAAATGGAGGGTATCTGAAGCTTCCCCAATCTGTACGCCTGAGGTTCTCTTCTTCAGGTAAAGTTCTCAAACCTCTTTTCTCTTCTATTTACTCTGATATATTAAGCTTGTCGTGGTTTGTCGCTGTCTGGGATGAAGTTTGGCTTTTATGATGTGTTAGTTGTAGAGACTTGAATTATGTGATTTTTCAAGGGCGTGAGGTGTTGAGAGAAACATATACAACTCTTGAGAACTATTGTTACAGAGCTGTACATAGTGGTCATAATTCATTATTTGCAAGCTAAGTTCAGAGTCATTCCATGCTAACGTGTTTGTTGGATGTTGATAACGCTATTTTAATTTTATGTTAGATGTTGGTTTTATTCTAGTATTATATCCACTGTAATATTCATTTTAACATCTAGCTTGTTTAACGAGGAGGTATAGTTTAAGCAGATGCTTATTTCTTGTCTATCTTTTATGTTGTCGTAGGTAAATATTTGTCTTAGATGCTAACTAGAAAGTATATCAATACGCAGGAGATGATTGCGGTGTAAAAATTTGGGATAATGATCACAGATGAATTGAAGCCTTTTTTCATCGAATTTAAAGTTAATAACTGTTTTACACTACCTGTGCAGCTCCAAGAAGGGATAGTGTAGTCCCCACAACAGAGCTCGTAAGTTATATGGAAAAGCTACTTCCGGGTACCCATCTAAAGCCTTTTAGAGACATTTTGAAAATGCCTGCTATGATTTTGGATGAGAAAGAGAGGGTGATGTCGAGGTTTATTTCTAGCAATGGACTGATTGAAGATCCATGTGACGTTGAGAAGGAAAGAACAATGATTAATCCTTGGACCTCAGAGGAGAAAGAAATCTTTCTGAATTTGCTAGCAATGCATGGGAAGGATTTCAAGAAGATTGCTTCATCTCTTACCCAAAAGACAACTGCGGACTGTATTGATTACTACTACAAAAACCACAAGTCTGATTGTTTTGGGAAAATAAAGAAGCAGCGTGCTTATGGTAAGGAAGGGAAGCACACCTACATGTTGGCTCCACGAAAAAAGTGGAAACGTGAGATGGGGGCTGCCTCTCTTGATATTTTAGGGGATGTCTCCATTATAGCAGCAAACGCTGGAAAGGTTGCATCAACCAGGCCGATCTCTTCCAAAAAGATCACCCTTAGAGGTTGCAGCAGTGCTAATTCATTGCAGCACGATGGAAATAACTCTGAAGGGTGCTCCTACAGTTTTGATTTCCCACGTAAGAGAACTGCTGGTGCAGATGTTTTAGCTGTTGGTCCTTTGTCACCAGAGCAGATAAATTCTTGCTTAAGGACTTCTGTGAGCTCTAGAGAGAGGTGTATGGATCATCTGAAGTTTAATCATGTCGTAAAGAAACCTCGGATATCTCATACTCTACATAATGAGAACAGCAATACTCTACACAATGAGAACAGCAACGAAGAAGATGACTCATGTTCGGAAGAGAGCTGTGGGGAAACAGGTCCTATTCACTGGACAGATGATGAGAGATCTGCCTTTATACAGGGTTTTTCGCTTTTTGGCAAGAATTTTGCTTCAATATCAAGGTACGTCGGGACAAGATCTCCAGATCAGTGTAAGGTTTTCTTCAGCAAAGTTCGGAAATGTCTTGGGTTGGAATCTATAAAGTTTGGATCTGGAAATGTAAGCACATCCGTAAGTGTTGATAATGGCAATGAGGGTGGTGGGAGCGACTTGGAAGATCCTTGTCCTATGGAGAGTAACTCTGGCATAGTGAATAATGGAGTTTGTGCCAAGATGGGTATGAATTCTCCTACCTCACCTTTTAATATGAATCAGGATGGTGTTAATCAATCAGGCTCTGCAAATGTGAAAGCCGACCTTAGTAGATCAGAAGAAGAGAATGGGCAGAAATATTTGTGTCTGAAAGATGATAATAATCTCGTGAACAATGCATATGTCAATGGCGGTTTCCCGAGTCTAGTTTCAGAATCTTGTAGAGATTTGGTAGATATTAATACTGTTGAGAGCCAGTCTCAGGCTGCCGGAAAAAGCAAGAGCAATGATCTCATGTCAATGGAAATCGATGAAGGTGTCTTAACATCTGTCACTATATCTTCCGAGCCATTGTATTGTGGCCTAAGTGTTCTTTCCAATGTTATTGTGGAAACCCCTACAGAAATCTCACGAAAGGGCTCAGGAGATCAAGGTGCTACAATGCCTAAATTTAGTTCAAAGAATCAAGATGGAGTGATGCAAGCTGCAAACAGAACCAGAAATTCTGGCCTTGAACCTGAAAGTGCACCTTCAGGTTTCAGGTACCCTGAGTGTCTTCACCATGTTCCGATTGAGGTGTGTACGGAAAACCCTATAGGCGTCAGTGCACCACGAGGAAATCCAAATTGCCATGCAGAGTCCGAGTCAGGAAATTCTCTTGTTGGACAAGTTGACGAAACACATGACTTGGGTTGGCCCAAGAACAATCTGGAATTGGATGGGAGGCTTCAGGTTTTAGGCCATGTAAACCCTGAGCAGATTGGTCTACTAAAAGCGACCAATACAGAATCTTGTCAAAATCCCCAGAGATCAGTCACCCAAGATCTGAGCAGGATAAGTAGATCAAAATCTGATTTGATCGTAAAAACCCAACGTACAGGTGAAGGCTTCTCACTCACCAAGTGTACTAGTTCAGCTCCTAAGCCTCTGGCAGTATCCCATAAAGAGGGCAGATCTGGTCATAGCAGGAGCCATTCGTTTAGTTTGTCTGATACTGAGAGACTCCACAAGAATGGAGATGTGAAACTGTTTGGTACAGTACTTACTACTGATGAGAATGGAATAAAACAAAAACACAATCCATGTGGAATTGTCAGGTCATCATCAACCTTGAGCAGGGACCATGATACAAGACATCATTACATTAATCAGCAACACCTTCAGAACGTTCCCATTACGAGCTACGGTTTTTGGGATGGCAACAGAATTCAAACCGGGCTCACATCTTTGCCAGAGTCGGCCAAGTTGCTTGCAAGTTGCCCTGAAGCATTTTCCACGCATCTAAAGCAGCAAGTTGGTAACAGCAAAGAGATTCTGGTGGATGTTAATGGTGGAATTTTGAGCTTTGGTAAGCATAACGAAGATAGAGCTGAGTCCTCAAGCGCTAAGGATGAAGGTAACATAGGAGGGGTAAATGGTGTAGCAGAGGCAGCCACGTGAATGAAAAAGCTTCTTAGGGTCATGATTAGTTTGTTTTGGAGGATTGGCATATTCTTTGCTTGTCAACCTATCTGTATTATATCTCTTTTAACATCTTTTTTTTTTAATTTAGAATGTCAATTAATATAGGCATTTTTTTTTTTTTTG
>Ga0041059_1000089_pt1 | contig 49448 bp, 43 predicted proteins | sample AraColnosormetaG_FD_56232 | JGI IMG/M metagenome (GOLD analysis project Ga0041059, IMG submission 56232) | Arabidopsis roots microbial communities from North Carolina, USA - Col MF nosort | ecosystem: Host-associated > Plants > Roots > Unclassified | place: USA: North Carolina | collected...
AAAACGTGTATGAACAGATGGTCGGTAAAAAAAAAAAAAAAAACGTGTATGAACAGATGGTCGGTAATTAGCACGAAAATCGCTTTGGTTGTAATTTGTAATAGTACTATTTTATACTCGTATATTTTCAACAGTGTTGTTACAGTAACGCTAAGGAACTAGCCTGGACAAGCTTTTACATCTCATTTACTGTTGTTGTTCTGACACAACTACTGTTGTTGCCTTTTATGTTCGGTTTCCTTCGTTCTTCTAAGTTCTGACATCTTGTTCGTACAAAGGGGTCTCATCGTCATTATTCTCTGCCTTCAATATATATGCCGCAAAAGAGGATGCAACTCAAAAGTGTCCACTAAAGCTACGGTCTTTAAGTTGATGATTACGTTAAGGAAGATGTCCAAGAAATAAAAAGTTGATGTCTTGATGATGACTAAAATTTAGAATTGGTTGATCCGGTCTTGCGGTGCAGTAGTTGTATTGCCTGGTCGTTAAGTCACGTTACGTTTTAGCTCGAACTTGTTTTACGTAAAGGATAGATCTAGGAAATATAGAAACTTTTTTATGCATATGCGCGTGGTTTGCTCAATCAATTGTAAGAGATTGCAAGGATAGAATACACTATAGTATTATCAAACTGATATGAAATTATTTTATTTTGTCGTCAAGTAATATGAATTATATTTTTTTCACATAACATGAAATGAAAAGGCTTGACCTTGACCCACCACTAATTATTTTTCTTTCGTTTTCTTCTCTTTGTCCCCTCTCACTTTCACTCCACAGAGAGGATTAATTGATAATATATTATAGAAACAAATGTGAAATGTATTTTAAATTGAAAGTAAACTAAAAATCTTGACAATGTTAATAACCTGTAATCCTAATGGTCAATGCTAAAACCGTTATTATATGATCAGACATGGTCAAACCCACATAATACATGTTATTTCAAACGCAAAATTAGAAATATCATAAATATGCAATAGTACTTATACGTGAACCTAATTAAAGACAGCTATAAAGGAGTCTTCCTCCAACTTTTTTTGTCTTGTGGGTCATATCAAGAGCTATGAAGAGACGTTATTGTTTTTGCCCAACAACGTTTTTTACGCATTCCAATATGAGATCATGTTCAGAAATAGTTAATTTAAACTCAAGTGAAGGTAGTATAGGGGTAAAACATCTTGTGTCTCCAATTTGATTTAGTATGTTTTGAATAATGTAATTACTACGTAAATATCCATGATTAACTAGATTTAGGTTTAGTGCATGGTTTTCCTTAATAAGAGAGATAAGAATAGAACCATATGAGTAAATAAAAAGAAACATACAAATAGAACCATAAGTCAACATCTTTCCAATCAAAATCTCTCTCTCTTGATGTGCCCATATTTCTAGCTGTCAACAATTCACAGCCTTCTCTTTTTCATTCAATCACCCATCAACAAAAAAATAAAACCTTTTAAATATTAAATACTTCCACCCAAAACTCCTTCAAACAAAAATCACTTCCCTCCCTCCATCTCTCTCTATTCACTCTCCCAATTTACACCAATGTCTTCTCGAAGCCACCGATCAAGAAAATATCAACTCACGAGAACAATTCCTATTCTTGTTCTTCTTCTTGTCCTTTTGAGTTGCTGCAATGGAGCAAGAACCACGAACGTCTTCAACACAAGCTCGCCACCCAAACAAAAGGACGTCGTTTCGCCACCTCATGATCATGTCCATCATCAAGTACAAGATCACAAAAGTGTACAGTTCTTGGGGTCCCTGCCACGTCAGTTTCCGGTTCCAACTTCTGGTCCTTCCAGAAAACATAACGAAATCGGTTTAAGTAGTACTAAGACTTAATCTTCACCTTGTAGTTCAAAGGTTTGATTAATGAATCATCCTTTTTACTTCTGTAAGTTTTTTTTGTTTTAGTTTTTGCCCCTTTTGAATTTGGTTCAAACTGATGTAAATAGATTTCAGTTTGATTTATTTATGGGCAATGCTGTGGATACGATCAAATTTTTTAGTTTAATATTGGAACTTGTTTGATCCATTGAAATATTGCAAGTACGTAAGAGCATCCACATTGGTGGTTATTTATACATGTCTTTAAATATAAAACTATAAAAAATAATAATAATAAAATAATGAATGTCTTTAATTTGAGATTTGTGTCTTCCTAAAGACACTTTATACACAACAAAAGTGAAATGTCTTTAATTTTATTATTTATTTATACTAAAAACATATATAAAAAGTTGTCTACTCTAAGTGTACAAGAGCCGAGGATAGAAGGGTCGGTTTCTAATTAAACAATTATTGTTCTTTTTATTTTCCGTCTTCTAATTTGATATATATGAAATTATATATCATATGTTCACTGTATCCTAATCGTGGATTATTACGGACATAATGATAATTGTTGAGATATATACAAGTCCCGATCAATTTAGGCTACATCTGTTTGGTAGAATATTGATGGATATAAGCCGAGTAGTGATTTCAATATTTTATATCCACTCTCTTCTTATAAGTTATGGTAATAACAAATAGAAGGTTATTCTACATATACTAGTATTTGAGTTGGTGTTTAAATACCTCGGGTTATTCGGACATGCATAGAGAAAATATATGGTATTTTAAGATAAACATTATCCCATAATATATGGACATTGACAAATACAAATAATGTGTGTTCGTGCGTAAAAGAATTGTCATTTCTTTAAAATAAGAAGGAATGAAAGATTGAAAGGTATATGTTCTAACTAAAACGTGTGATTAAGATTGGACTTATATACATAGTTGATTACTTTGGATGTATCTTTTTGTTTAATTTTTGTTTCAATAATGTCATTGAGTAGTCGTTGTGAATACGATTGACCAACGGTTGCAGAGATATATTGGAGGATTTGATGTGATATCTCCTAAGAATTTCAGAAGTTCATTGAACGTTTTTTTGGGGTTAGTGAAATAGTATCATTTGTATCTTTTTGCATAATTTTTGAAAAATCATTCATATCCACTTGATTCTCATTCAAACTTTGAATACCTTTATTCGAATTCCATGTGATGATTTATACTTTTCAAGAACACTATGGTCCCTTGACTCCATTGTCTCGCTTACAACTTTAGTTTACGTCATTAACAAGTAATTAGGCTTGAGCTATAGCCTATAGCCTATAGATAAGCTAGTTAAAAGGTCAAACAAGGAGATTCCATAAACTGTAAAATAAAACTTCCAAAAATGGGTTGTATATAGGGAATTGTATCTTTTACATACGTTAGTTCTGACTGTATTATTTTTTTTAGTACTGTCCTTTTTTGTTCTTATATAAAAATGGATCGGATACACATTTAAACATTAGTACTTACGGGTACATGTCTATCCTCATATGTATTATCCAATACATACACTTACGGACATATGAAAGTGAACGATCGACTCTAATTCAAGTGAAGTAATTCTGCTAACTGCAATAATCTACATTTTATAAAGTTTGCACTTTTTTTTTGTTTTAGCTACGTTTGAATTCTTAACTTACTATATATATATTATTTAAAAAAGCTTACTATATTAAAACATCTTATATTTATTGATCAACCACTCATGAATCGAATTAAAAGTACTTCCACATATATGTATTCAAATTGTTTAGATAACTTAACCATCCTTTACGTGACAGCGCTATTCAATTACAACATGGGTCTTACAACATTTGGATTTATTTTGACGCCTTGTTGGTAATGAGTTTATTAGATAATTGAAATTTTTGGTCACCGCTGTCCGCTGCGATGGTGTGTGTATTATTATTAATCATGCATGCGTGTGAGATTGAATAAATTAATATAAGTCAAATTGGCTGAAAACGTTGTGACAAATACTAGAGTGTCTATATATATCAGGATTATGATATGCGGGCATGTGATGTGTCTAATGCGTACGTGTGCACTCGTGTCCACGTGCACATACACGTGCGGTGTACCCCGCGTTGATAGGGTCTCGATTATTTCCAATCACGTATATCAATTGTTTTTGTTTTTGTTCTTTTTGATAAAAAAAATTTTTGTTACTTCACAATTCACATATGTATCCAAATGCAAGCGACAAACATATTCGCACGAAAGAGTCGAATGTTTTGGTTAGTGATAGAACATTATATATTGATCTTGATCGTATGATTTCATTTATATTTAGGGACTGAATTATATATTATATTGTAACATTTAACATACAGTATATCATGTGTTGCTAGTTATGATTTACATGCACTTCGAAAATGGTATCTGATTTTTTATATGATTTAGAACTTATCTGGCACACATCATTGAATAGGATCTAACACATTAAAACACTGTCTAACTTATTTGTTTGTATGTGTGTGTTAAATCATCATTTTAGCTAAGATTTTTAACCATAGGCAAAGAAATGACTCAAATGAGCAAACGAGAAACTGCAGACAGCAACATATATCAAACTAACTCTAATAGGCCCAATATAGCCCAATAAGAAGTGTGACCGATGGAGGGAAGAATCGAATTTAAATGATACAGAGTTTTTTTGTTTGGAGAGGAATAGACTGATATGATAGTCCGTGAAAATATTTTCATCTTGTTTTCAATGTGGAGATATTTTAAAGTTTGAAACCAATCCAAGTTCTAAAACATCAAAAGCTTTTATTCTCTGTTTAAACCACTTGGTTGGTCTTGGTCTTCTTGAAATATACAAACCAGACCCAAACGATAATCAGTGAAGATGACTGCATCATTGGGTCTTTAAGTTTCCTATTGGGCCAAATCAGCCCAACTATATTATTGTTATTATTTCAGTCCATTAAAGATTTTCGGCCCGTTTTATCGTTGGGAATTCATCTATATTTCCCCAATTTGATGATACACAGAACAATTTCATGTGTATACGATAAGAGGCAAATTCAAAATTTGCAATCAATGTAAAGTGGAAATGAGAAGCATGGTGGCTCAAATCAACTTATCTTTCCTTGGAATACAAACTACAAATGATGACGGATTTGGCTTCCCTTTGAATTTACCTTTTACCTCTCTCTTTTTTTTTTTTTATAGGTAATGTTGTTATTGGACAAAAATGTTAAGAAAATAAAGGTGAATGATAAATTAGAAGAGTACCCATAACTATTTTGATTATTTAAGTTGCCAACCAAGCTAGACCACTTTCCAACTTTTATAGACAAAGTGTAAGAACTTAGCACATGCTTTCCAACAAGGAATATGAAACTTTATTTCAAAAAGATTATTGTTAAAGCTTTTAATCATTCTAAAAGGTGATTAATATTTGAATTATTGGAAGTAACTTGTTTTGGACATATACCAAATTAATCAATAGTATCAATGGACATATAACATGTTGTGAGACTATATCAATGTTATATTCCAAGCCAGTTAAACCAATTTATAATGATACCATTTATAGATAAACAATACACTTTACACACATTATTTTCTTAGAATTGGGTCTCATATAGAACACTCACAAAGGTGACTTATAAAAAATGCTTCAAAGATCCTAGTCTTTTAGTGTGCATTCCTCAAAATCGTAGTTGATATGTATCTTGCTCCTATTCGGGTTTTGGTCTAGAATTTTGGTTTCAGGAATTTTCAATTAACTCATTAAAACATTTATAACATAAAAAGATATATCACGAAAACCGATCAATCATTTAATATATTTTTATTTTATTTTATTTTTTGTCACAATAAAATCTAGACAATAGTGTTTAAACATTTATCAAAAAATTCACCTTACGATTAATTTGTTTTATATTTTGTGATGATGCAATTTAATCTATATAAATTATAAAACATATCGATAATCTGTGTTTTTCTTTTTCTACATATAAAATTCATAAAAATGAGAGTTTTGAAGCTCTTAAAATGGACTAGTCAACAATTGGCCAATCTTTGTTCTAAATTGCTAATAAACGACCATTTCCGTCAATTCTCCTTGGTTGCAACAGTCTACCCGTCAAATGTTTACTAATTTATAAGTGTGAAGTTTGAATTATGAAAGACGAAATCGTATTAAAAATTCACAAGAATAAACAACTCCATAGATTTTCAAAAAAACAGTCACGAGAAAAAAACCACAGTCCGTTTGTCTGCTCTTCTAGTTTTTATTATTTTTCTATTAATAGTTTTTTGTTATTTCGAGAATAAAATTTGAACGATGTCCGAACCACAAAAGCCGAGCCGATAAATCCTAAGCCGAGCCTAACTTTAGCCGTAACCATCAGTCACGGCTCCCGGGCTAATTCATTTGAACCGAATCATAATCAACGGTTTAGATCAAACTCAAAACAATCTAACGGCAACATAGACGCGTCGGTGAGCTAAAAAGAGTGTGAAAGCCAGGTCACCATAGCATTGTCTCTCCCAGATTTTTTATTTGGGAAATAATAGAAGAAATAGAAAAAAATAAAAGAGTGAGAAAAATCGTAGAGCTATATATTCGCACATGTACTCGTTTCGCTTTCCTTAGTGTTAGCTGCTGCCGCTGTTGTTTCTCCTCCATTTCTCTATCTTTCTCTCTCGCTGCTTCTCGAATCTTCTGTATCATCTTCTTCTTCTTCAAGGTGAGTCTCTAGATCCGTTCGCTTGATTTTGCTGCTCGTTAGTCGTTATTGTTGATTCTCTATGCCGATTTCGCTAGATCTGTTTAGCATGCGTTGTGGTTTTATGAGAAAATCTTTGTTTTGGGGGTTGCTTGTTATGTGATTCGATCCGTGCTTGTTGGATCGATCTGAGCTAATTCTTAAGGTTTATGTGTTAGATCTATGGAGTTTGAGGATTCTTCTCGCTTCTGTCGATCTCTCGCTGTTATTTTTGTTTTTTTCAGTGAAGTGAAGTTGTTTAGTTCGAAATGACTTCGTGTATGCTCGATTGATCTGGTTTTAATCTTCGATCTGTTAGGTGTTGATGTTTACAAGTGAATTCTAGTGTTTTCTCTTTGAGATCTGTGAAGTTTGAACCTAGTTTTCTCAATAATCAACATATGAAGCGATGTTTGAGTTTCAATAAACGCTGCTAATCTTCGAAACTAAGTTGTGATCTGATTCGTGTTTACTTCATGAGCTTATCCAATTCATTTCGGTTTCATTTTACTTTTTTTTTAGTGAAAAATGGCCGATGGTGAGGATATTCAGCCACTTGTCTGTGACAATGGAACTGGAATGGTGAAGGTGAGTTAGACTGTTTATTTAGATACTGTATGGTTCTAACCTTCTTTGTTGTACATGTGTAAGACTACTGATCATGATTTTTGTATATTAACAGGCTGGTTTTGCTGGTGATGATGCCCCGAGAGCAGTGTTCCCAAGTATTGTTGGTCGTCCTAGGCACACTGGTGTCATGGTTGGTATGGGTCAGAAAGATGCTTACGTTGGTGATGAAGCTCAGTCCAAGAGAGGTATCCTCACTCTGAAGTATCCAATCGAACATGGTATTGTAAGTAACTGGGATGACATGGAAAAGATATGGCATCACACTTTCTACAACGAGCTTCGTGTTGCCCCTGAGGAGCACCCAGTTCTACTCACAGAGGCACCTCTTAACCCTAAAGCTAACAGGGAGAAGATGACTCAGATCATGTTTGAGACATTCAATGTCCCTGCCATGTATGTTGCCATTCAGGCCGTTCTTTCTCTCTATGCCAGTGGTCGTACAACCGGTTAGTTCTTAACTCTAAACATCCAAGTCTGAGTTATATTATCTTCTTACTTGTATTTACTTAAAGTCGTTCTCTTTTTGTAACAGGTATTGTGCTCGATTCTGGTGATGGTGTGTCTCACACTGTGCCAATCTACGAGGGGTATGCTCTTCCTCATGCTATCCTTCGTCTTGATCTTGCGGGTCGGGATCTCACAGACTCACTCATGAAGATTCTCACTGAGAGAGGTTACATGTTCACCACTACCGCAGAACGGGAAATTGTCCGTGACATAAAGGAGAAACTTGCTTATGTCGCTCTTGACTACGAGCAAGAGCTAGAGACAGCCAAGAGCAGTTCTTCAGTGGAGAAGAACTACGAGCTACCTGATGGACAAGTCATAACCATCGGAGCTGAGAGATTCCGTTGTCCTGAGGTTCTGTTCCAGCCATCGCTCATCGGAATGGAAGCTCCTGGAATCCATGAAACAACTTACAACTCCATCATGAAATGTGATGTCGATATCAGGAAGGATCTCTATGGAAACATCGTTCTCAGTGGTGGTTCCACCATGTTCCCAGGAATTGCTGACCGTATGAGCAAAGAGATCACCGCTCTTGCACCTAGCAGCATGAAGATCAAGGTGGTTGCACCGCCAGAGAGAAAATACAGTGTCTGGATCGGAGGATCAATCCTTGCATCCCTCAGCACCTTCCAACAGGTAAAAATCCCAATTCCGCCTCTTTAAAACTTTCAGCTCCATTTATGAAACATGAGTGAAAATACTGAAATTTTGTTTTGTTTGTGTGTGTGAATCAGATGTGGATTTCAAAGAGTGAGTACGATGAGTCAGGTCCATCGATTGTTCACAGGAAATGCTTCTAAGTGTGTCTTGTCTTATCTGGTTCGTGGTGGTGAGTTTGTTACAAAAAAATCTATTTTCCCTAGTTGAGATGGGAATTGAACTATCTGTTGTTATGTGGATTTTATTTTCTTTTTTCTCTTTAGAACCTTATGGTTGTGTCAAGAAGTCTTGTGTACTTTAGTTTTATATCTCTGTTTTATCTCTTCTATTTTCTTTAGGATGCTTGTGATGATGCTGTTTTTTTTTGTCCCTAAGCAAAAAAATATCATATTATATTTGGTCCTTGGTTCATTTTTTTGGTTTTTTTTTGTCTTCACATATAAATATTGTTTGAATGTCTTCAATCTTTTATTTGTATGAGACAATTATTTAAGTATCGGGTGACAATGCAGCTATTATGTATTGTCGATTGTTATATTGGCGCCCAAAATATATACTTAGCCTAAGAATTTGGTAAGTGAGTGGCTTATGTTTTACTCCAGCAAAAATTGTGTGTGTATTACCATTCTGATGCGAAACAAGAAAAGAATTTGATCTAAGAAACCAAGTTTATTCACTAGTTAAAAAACAAATGACCTAATGTAATCGACTCCACATATCAAAATACGTAAAACAAACATTGTATGTTGACAAAAGGGAAAAGAAATGATTTATTTGGTTAAAAAGAAAGCTGGATTCAATTGCAACAGTTTAGTCGAAATCATTTTGAAAGCTTACAATGGATTGAATGTGAATATTCCATTAAGCCGCTTCTGTCTACACAGAATGTTACGCTTGGAGAGCAGCAATCATTTTCACGTTTTTATCTTTTTAGGTGGACATGTATATTATTGGTTACGCCTTTGGAGTTTTTCGAAATTTATTTCTTTCAAATCACAAGATGACTAAACATCACAATCTGTTTATCTTCCTAACTAGTTAAATTTTTGTCCCCACCATTGGAAAGATTTGAAATGGTCGGTCCAGCCAAATCACTCAAATACTTTATGAAAACTTTGACAAATGATCCATTGGCCAACTCATATACACACACAAAATGTGTAGTTGCCGCACATACTCACCGACTTCATCTGTCTAATTCCTTTACTTTATTGTATTCATTTTTCAATTGTCTATTGAACCTTCCAAAGAATCTACTGTCTTCTTTATCGGTGAGCTTTCGGTCCAAACAACTAGTGTATGATGAATTGATAATTGATTAAAGTGTTAGTAGATGATTTAATATCCAAGTAGATGGTAACTAATTTACTATATCAAAAGTTAATGTGGTAAACAGAATTTCTCTTTTTTCGTCTGAGGGCCGTTTTTAGGCCCATACCAATATCAAGTAATATGTGAAAGCTATTGTATAAATCCCAGACCATAGTCTTATGATCAGAGCAACGGTACTTTTTTTTGTTGGGACAAAAGAGCAAAGTTACTTAAAAAAATGAGAACGACAACGTGAAATTTTTGCATCCCAAAATGAGTAGAGTAGACCATTAGGACTACCAGCCCATTTTCTAGTCCCAATTCTCAAATTAAAGGCCCATTTAAGCCCAAATATCTAGTGAGAAAACATTTCTCACCATCTTCTTTAGTTCTTTTGTTGTAATATCAACACTAGGACTTAGAAGTAAACAGATGGGAGCAAGCTAATAGTACTTATACAGTATTATTGAGGAATCAATTATGTCAATAATGAATGAACTGGAGTTACTAACATTCCCAAGACAAAAAAAAGACTAAATCTAGATTTTTCTTCTTCTTTTAAACCAAAAGAAAGAAGAAATACTGATGGTCATAACCCAAACCAAAGAAAAAATTGAAAATTTTCTTGAGAAACAAGCAATTTCTTCTTATGGAAATGAGTTTGAAAAAAATGCAGTAAACATTTTGGTATAAAAGATTTAAGGTTTCTCTATTCTTTCCAAAACAAAAACATTCCCTTTCCCATCTCTCCCTACTTGTAAATCTTCGTCTAAGTATCTGCAATAATTTCTCAGAATCAAGGAATCCAATCCATAACAAACACAATTCTAGTTACGATTTTGGATTTTAATTAAAAAAGGATACGAAATCTCGAATAGTCCCTCGGGGTTGAAGATTCCCAAAAGAAGATCCATGTTCTTCCTAAATATGTTCATCAACTGATTCCAACACGAAACAATTTTTTTATTACCAAAAAAGGAATTTGATTATATATGTCGGAGAAAGAAAAAAAAACAACAACACAGACCTGGTCTGGTTTGATCGTTGAGCTTTCATAAGTAATCTCTACACTCTACAAACAAACAAACGCAATTCCGTCAAAACGCGATTTTTCCAAGAATCTAAAAAACCTAAAAACGTCAAGAAAACGGTAATGTACCGATTTGGACGAGATCTTGAAGGAAGCGACGATTCTAAACTCGCCGTCGAGTAGATTCAATCCCCGGACATCGAATTTCAACACATGGACCGTTTTGCCCTTCGTTAATTGAAAAAGAAACACATTAAAAACGTCATCACTAAAAAGCTGAACTGATCAATTTCTTTTTTATCTACCTGAGCAATGTCAATCTGTTGAAGAAGATCACCAAGAGAGACGAAATCTCGAAGACCCAATTTAGTTCGTTTAGAACCCAATACAGTGATTGTACTGTAAATGAGTTTCCAGCAACCTCCGATCTTGTCTAACTCTCCAGTCGGCTCCGGTGTCGGATTCCGACATTCCAAAAGCTTCACCAGTCCCTCGATCTCTGTCTTTTTATCCGACTTAACTCCGAATATCCCTCTATTGATCCCTTTAATCCCAATACAATCAGATAACAGAATCAAAGCATTTAAAATCAAAATTTGAACTACGAGCTAATGAGTTTCGAATTAAAGATTCTGATAGTCGAAAGGAATCTGAAAGGAGCGAATCTAATCACCTTTGAGAGCTTCGTAGAGCTCTTCTTTTATATGAGAAACTGTAATCTCTTCTTGTTCTTGTTCTTGTTCTTCATCTTGTTGTTGTTCATTTGGGGAGGAACAAGAACTCTGTTCTGTGACTTTCCCGATGAACATGGGTCTGAGCCTAAATGAGTTGTCACTAAAACTCAGCGTTTTGCCATTAGAACTGGTGAAAGAGACTAATACTTTCACGTTTCCTGTTCTTCTCGAGATTGCTCCTCGTGAAGCTGCCATTGATGGTGGCTGGAAAAGGTTACTCGTCATTAGCAGTTTATACACCAGAATCTCTAAACCCAATGGAGCTTAATAAGAAGTAGAAGAAGAAGATGGGATTTGAGGAAAAAGAGAGAGAGATAGATTTATGGGGAGGAGAATGGACAGTTTTTTTTGGTTATTTTATCCATCTTTTAGCATCTATCTCTCCCCCCCACCATACACTGCACTGACTCTATTATAAAATTTAGCCAATCCCATTGGTCTTTTTTTTCTTTTTTAAGATGGTGTCATGGTAAAATTCTCAAAAAAATCTCCATCTAAATTGAGAAAAACCCAATTTTTGTTATATTTTGCAACCAATTGCATATGTTTTAAAAAAGTGTTTACACTTCATCAAAAGCAGTAATCGGAGTACAGTAACCACAAAGTATCAACATAGTAAATGCTCTGTTCTTTGTCACAAGGCTTTTAAAAAACAGAAATTCAGGCATCTTTGGTTAAGGTTGCAGAGTCTTGTGATGGTGGCTTCCATTGTTGTGGAGTCTGAGCTTTCTTAATAGAGAGAGCATGAATCTCTTTCATTTCTTCTTCTAGCGCAGCATTCACCATACGATGCCTCTCCAGCAATCTCTTCCCTTCGAATTGTTCAGAGACAACCTCCACTTCAAAACTCGAACCACAACTGCAATAAACAGTTTTGCTGATATTAAGAACAAGAAATTATGCCATAAGCCAGAGAATCAAATGTGTATTGACAATCCGGTACTTACCCTCCAGATATGTCAATGACTTCCTGGTACACACAAAAACAAACAATGTCACTAAAAAATTCTAAAAGCTAAAGATTGAAACAATTGGAACACATGAATCAAGTGAAAAGGGAAATAGATTGACATTGAAGTAACTTCAATCTTCACATGTTATAAAGCAAAGAAACTATACACATCCTTGGATCTGCTTTTTGAGTTCTAGTTCACAAAAAACCATGACACAAATAAAATTTTCCGACAAGAACACTCACTACTAAGTTGCTAATACATCAGGAACACTACGTCATCAAATCCTGAGCTCAGTATCACACTGCATCAAATTACACCTAACTACGCAAACAACCACCTTTTATATTCTGTTTCAGAGCTGAAAGACAACACATAGTGATGTATAATCTAGATGCTGAGATTATTACAATACATAGTACCTCTTATGATCCAACTATCAAAGTGTATGATTTTGATCAAAGTGAGCAGGTCAAAAATCTCAAATTTGGCAATTTTCCCAGATCAATTTGATGATTAGGGTTTCAAAGTTTCCCACAAAAGTTTCAAACCCTAATCAATAGATGAAATTGAAAGAAGAAAGCAGTATAAGAACACTCACGAGATGAATTGGCTTAAGTTTCGAAGTCAATGAAGCTTCGACTTGCTCCTTCGTCACCATCTCTCTCTCTCTCTCTCAAACAAAAATTGAAATCCCTAATTACTGTACTCATTGAATTAGAATATTAAACCATACGCTATTTGGTTTTGGTTTAGCGAGAGTACGGTTTAGTTTGGTTCAATTGGGATACCATTCGGTTATCGACAATTCCAAAATAATAACTAGGGTTTAAGCTCTGCTTTCCTTTACTTCGTCTTCCTCACTCCTAAAACCCTCTCAGTCTCTCCATTTCCCGGAGCAAAAATAGCTCTCCGACCATGAAGTTTGGATCTTTACCATCCAAATCCCTTCTCTTCCGCCTCTCTTCTTCCTCCACAACCCAATCTCACCGTCGAACAATTACCCTTTTCATCACTAACATTCATTCCTCTCCATTCTCCACCACAACCACCTCCGGCTCCAATTTCGTCTCCGGATCCAGCCATTCTCCCTCTCGACGTCCTCAGCAAGACGAAGAGTCCCGATCCGTTAGGGTTTCGGTCTGGTGGGACTTCCTGAGCTGTAACTTACCTGTAGACACCAATGTCTACAAAGTAGCACAATCAATCACCGCCGCTATCAGAAACAGCGGAATCAAAGGACCAATCACAATCACAGCCTTCGGTGACGTTTTACAGCTCCCCAGATCAAACCAAGACGCTCTCTCCGCTACAGGAATCAGTCTCACTCATGTTCCTAACGGTGGTAAGAACAGTGCTGATAGATCTCTAATCACAGATCTTATGTGTTGGGTTTCTCAGAATCCACCACCAGCTCATCTTTTGCTAATCTCTAGTGATAAGGAGTTTGCAAGTGTGTTACATAGATTGAGGATGAACAATTACAACATTTTGCTTGCGAGTAAATCATCAGCTCCTGGTGTTTTGTGTAGTGCTGCTTCTATTATGTGGGATTGGGATGCTTTGATTAAAGGAGAGTGTGTTACTGGTAAGCATTTTAATCAGCCTCCTGATGGTCCTTATAACTCTTGGTATGGTCACTATAGGATTCCTCTTCTTGATCCATTTGCTATTGCTACCACTACTGAGCAATCTTCGTCTAGTGTGAAAATCGAAGAACTATCCGAGTCTGTGAATTCGAATGCTGTTGTTAACCTTCGTCCTATTCCAAAAGAAGTTGTTGATAAGATTCGTTCGATAGTGAGTTTATATCCCAAGGGGGCTGCCATTACAGAACTACGTGCTGAGCTGAGTAAGAGCAACTTGGCTATTGATAAAGATTTCTATGGACATAAGAAGTTTTCGAAGTTTCTTTTATCCATGCCAGATATCTTACAGGTTACTACAGTAAGTGAAGGCTTGTTTATGATTCGGGCTGTTACCGAAAAGAAGCCTCCGATGCGGCTTGATTCTAGTCCTCGTTTGTCTACTGCTGTTGATCAGAAGATTAAAGATAAGGAAACTGTTAATGCTCCATCACCAAAGCTAATTAGCGATGTAGAGCTTGCTGCTGAAAGAAGAAGAGATGGCTTACTTGGAAAGAAGCAGGAAAAGGTATTGGAGAGTGATAAAATTGTTAAAGAAGAATCATCAGAGAGTTCTCAAGACCCAATTCTGGTCGGCCAGAAGGATGTTAAGGCAAATGTTAAACCCGTCGAGACGAATCAAGTCGCTCTTGTTGCGTGGAGTGATTCGTCCATGGAAGATGGCTTTTTTCAAAAGCTAAAAAGACTGTGGTATGGTTCACCTGAGATGGAATTAGAGCATCTCCCAGAAATGAAGAGCGTTTCTGGAAGTGGAGACACACATAGAGAGGATAATGACTTAAAGTCATCAAGTCAGGGAAGTGGAAACAAACATAAAGAGGATAAGGACTTAAAGTCATCGAGTCAGGGAACTGTGCCCATGTCTCAAATCTCACCTTCTTTCGTTGCTGAGTCGGTCGATGAGGTAAAAGTTGGAGCTGATGACGTAGACAGTAAAGATAAAGATGCAAGTCCAGGCTTTTTAGGTCGCCTTTTGAAGAGTTTCAAGTTCTGGGGAAAGAATACAAAGTCTAGCAAAGACTCTAGTGGGAATCAGGAGCTTGTCAATGTTGATTCTCAAGTACAAGACATATTTGCAAAAGAGTATTTTTGGAGTGATATTGAATCTTTCATTAATTCTCCAAGAGGCTTTGCTATAGTATCTCACTCGAGGACAAGGTGCGTACATTCTCTTCCCTCCTGATTTGGCAGGACTTTGATTAGATATTGATTAATATGTAAATCTATCTTAGGTTCAGAACTATTACAATTGGTTCTTGCATTAGCCATTTGTTGTCTTTTTTGGGACGAGTATTCAGCTAATGCTGTTCCGTCTTAACCTGGTCAGGGAGGTGATGGCTAAAAATGTGCAGGAGGAAGGGCCTTCGTGTCTCAGACTGCTCGATGAATCAAGCATGCTTCATTTAGTTACTTTGCTAATATCAGAAAAGAAATGGATTGAAGAAACCCCATCTTCTTCTTTACCATTCAGAATCATCAAAGGATCTAGCCCTGGCCACCGTCATGCTTCAAACGGTTTGAGCTCAATCTTCTCGGATTCTTCAAAATCACAGTGGCAGAAACAAAATGGTGAGAAAAGCGGCAAGAACGTTGCTCATGCTGGAGTTTCTGTTGGTTCTGTGGACCGGAAAGAGCTGGAAAGATACAAAAGTAATGCAATAGCGGATTGTCAGAAGATGATAAAGAAGATAACAGAGGAACACCCTGAAGGGTATAGCCTGATTCGTTTCAGGAAAGACTTCTTAGAGGAGTATGGGTACCATTTAGCGGTTGACAAGCTCGGTTACGACAACCTGCAGTCTCTGATTCGAGTCATGCATGGAGTGAGAATAGCATCTGGATACATCTTTCCTTCAACTCCTTCACCAAATGCCAAGTCAAAAGAAGATGATTCGGACTTGGCATTCGCAGAACTTGGTCCAGTTTCTGATACAACAACTACCCACCCGACGACCAAAAAGCTTCCAGTATATGAACCATCACTCTCAGAGGATGAAGAAGATTCTGGTTCAGAGAGAGATAACCCAGAGAAGAAGAAGCAACAGATGATGAGTAAAGAAGGTAAAGAGAGCTCGTTATTGCAAATTCTGGATTCTTATTACACAAATAAAGATGGAGAATTGAAGGAGAATCCGGTGGAGAGGAAGCTTGTAAGCAACGGTAGAAAGCAAAAGCCTACAAAGACGTATTCTTTTGTGAAAGATTCAGAAGTCTAGTGAGTCAGAGGGTTGTTTACTGTTTAATTAACAATCTCCCGAGGAATTGAGTGTAATTAGTTGAAGCCGGTTTTGGGTTTGGTCTATGGTAAACCGAATCCGGTTAAGGAGAAATAAGATTAATATGGTTCAAACTCTTTTCAGTGGCAAGTCGCATCGTATGCATTTATTGATAGGTTTTACTGTATTACGTGATTTTTTAAATTAAATTTTGGTTCTTAATTTCAACGTTGATGTGTAAAGCACGGAATGAATGAATAGAAATAGAAAAATAAAATGTACTCCATAAAAGATGGAGTTATTTAAACATTTTATTCGATTAGATTAAATGAAGAGTTTAAAAGTGATAATGACATGCTTTTTGGTTATAAGTTAGGTATTAAATAGTTAACAAACCAAAACTAGATTTGGTATATAATTTATTGTTGACCATAATGTTTATACAGTTTTTTTTATAAATAAAAAATGAAAATTTCGGGGGTTTCAATTTGTGCCAGTAGTTTCATTTTAGTAATTCTAAAAAAGTTTATAATTGTTGTCAGAAAGATGTATCTAAGGAGTAATTATTAAATAGGAGTAAGAGAAAAGTATTTAATGAAATGTTGTGACATACATGTGGAGTTGCTTGGTGAATCATCTTTGTCACTTGAGTCTTCTCAATGGACACTCGATTAAAAACACACACCAATAAAAGTACTTAAGAAATGGATAAAGAAAAGAAAATTGATCTTATTATTTAAGCCTAATCTTGTCTTGTTCCCTTAAAATATACCAATATTAATTACCATTAAAGGCTATGTATACATATTTTAATACAATAATTAAACAAAACAGCTCATGCGTATCCACAATGATTCGGTCAAAAAGATTATAAAAAAATGCGTCTCCTTCTTCATCAACCAATGGACCTACGCCATTACGACGGGTCTTAAGGCCATCTTTAACTCCAAAGTCAAAAAGATAAACTGTTGTTTTTTTTCCCCCTAAATTTAAAAGATAAGCTCGACGTTAATAAAAATTAATTACACTTAATACTGATTCTAAACCTAAAAATTACTTTACAAAGATTGACCCGTTAATTAGAAATTGAAGTTACATTTACTGTAACTGAAAATAACTTGACCAAACCGTGAATCTGCAAGGAAAGAAACATTGAAAAAGGTCAAATCTTTCAATAAAATCGGCATTAAACAAAAGAATCAGTTCCTAAGAAAATCAATCTATTTTCTTTAAAGAGATAGATTTTATGCACATCATTGTCTAATAACAAAAATACAAATATGGTAAACTTGATTTTTTTCGAATCTATTATTTAATAAAATCCAAGAAAAATTATGTTCTTTATCAGAAAAAAATATACGTAGTAGTAACAACAAAATAGAAAACAAGTGTACCCACCAACTTAATTCCAAATTCTTGAAACATTTTTAGAATTCACTGTCTTCTTGTGTCTCAGAAACAGAGCTTTGTTCTCTGTCTTTTTTTCTCTTCCTCACTTAACTCTCATCTTTCTCAATTTACCAGTGTCTACCACCTTGAGAACTCCCGCCTTTTCTTGGGAAAAATCCACCTTTCTTAGGTTTAGGAATGTCATGAATGTCCATCACCTGTATAGTCCTTTGCTTTTTTGCTGAATTCAAAACAAATACATGGAACAACAGTCAGAAAACGACCACACTGAGTAGAGAGATGTCTGAACTAAAAGGTGTCGAGTTTTAAAACCATTCTCGGCTTGTCTGTAGTTTTGTTGTAGCCTTTTCCTGGCCGTGTCGAAATCAACTTCTTTATGCTCTTTGTCCCTCTGCAATTCCCAAAACCAAGTTCATCACAATTGACATAGTTATAAGAGTCTTTGAACACCGATATCAGGATACGGTTTGGTAATGTACCGGAATGGTTTGTTGAGAAGGAGAAGGGCGAGAAGGTTTTGCTGGAGAAGGAGATTCTCTCCTAGGTTGAGGAGCAACAGGTCTTGGTTTTCTTTCTGGCTCAGTAATGTTACTGTTCTTGCTTGAACTGGAATACCCATCTGTCGAAAACCGGAAAAGGAATAAGCTTTACGGATTAAAAATGGTGAAAGATCAAAATGTTATAGTCTTTGATTAGCAGCTTACTCTGAGGAACCGGTGAATATCCGAAATCAGGGACCTGCCACAAGAGAAACAGATAACAATTGAAGCTCAATGACTAAGCAAGAATCGAAAAGAGTTTCAGGGTTTTTACCTGTTGGCGACTACCATTATGAAGAGCTTTCTGCACCGGTGAATCCTCATCGGCTACATTGGAAGAGATTGATTGTTCTGAGATTGATAAGAATGATGCTGGTTCTTAGATTCAGAGTTTGGTTTTCTCTTTACCTATCAAACTTGGAGGTTCAAGATCACCAGGCTGGTTAAATTTGACCCATTCATCTACTGTTTCCTTCCATTTTCTGCAAAGAACAAAAAGTATTAGAAATCAAAGTGGTTCTTATACTTAGAGAAGAAAAGATGTCTGAATCTGATCGTAACTTGACAAGCTGTTTAGCTAATCTTCGAACATTGTTCGAAGGATGCTTCCGAACTCGATTCACATGCCTCCCAATATCAGTTTCCTAAGTGATCAAAACAAACCACAAACTTCAAAAAACTATCAAAACAATAGAAGAGTGTCCTTACTGAATTAGAATCAAGTTACATTACCTGAAGAGCTTGGAATGTTATATCCATATCTTCCAGATTCTGAAGCAACTCAACCAAAGATTCTTCAGACTGAAACCACAAACAAAACAAGTTTCCGTCTTCAAGCTGAAATCATCAAATCAAGATCCAAGTGAAAAAAACTTTTAAGCAAACCAGATCAGGATCTTCAAGTTTCTCCTTGATTTCAACAATACTCTTCTGCTCATCATCAAACAAACCAGCAAAGGGATCGAAATCGTCATCGTCTTCAACATTAACAGATTTCTCTCTAACTTCTTCTTCTGCTGCTGCTGTTACTCCTTCTTCATCTTCCTCCTCCGTCTCCTCGTGAACCCTCCCATTATTAACCCTACCAATCGCCGCCTCCGTAACGTTACCACCGCCGCCAAAATCGCAGTTTCTACACTTGTTAGCCATCGACGTAGCGTAGAGACGCTCGACGATGTTATCTCTCCGACGTTTCAGTTCTTGACCATAGTCAAGAGACGCAACAAGAATCGCCGTATCGATAAATGTCCAAACATCAACACCTGCGTTATCCATAACCGATCGGAAATCATCCAAATCCATTATCACCCACACTCCTCCTTCTTCCCCAAATTTGGTTACTTAATAAAGAATTCAAAACGAAAAACAAAAAACAGAGCAAATCGAATTACGTAACCAGATCTAAAAGATGAATCTTTTGATGAATTTGATTCATCGGAGATTAAAAATCGTGAAGAACCAAACAAAGTTTAGATTTCAAATAGTTTAAAAGATAGACAAATAAAAAAAACAAAAAACAGAAGAATCAGATTGGTAAATTCAGATTAAAAAGGAAGACCCTTTACTGTTACGAGGAAGAAAGAAACAGAGGAGGTCGTCTCACATAAGATCAATAATGAGTAAATGGCAAATTAAAAAAAAAAAAGGGAATGAAGAAGAAAGGGAATATTCCAAATTTGAGGCTTTAGAATTTGGTTTGGAGGGTTATTGCTTTTTCTTTCATTCTTCTGCAAGTTTTTTTTTGTTTGGTCCGTTAATAAAAATAATATTCAGACAGAATCAATTAACAGTTTTAGGACAAAAGTAAAAGAAGAAAATGGGAATTGCTTTATTGAGGGATGATGCTCTTTGCCCTGGACAGAGCAAAGCTAAGCAAGTTGGTTTGTTGTGGTTGGGGAGATGAACAGCTCTAGAGAGAGAGAGAGAGAGATGTGAGTGTTTTTCTTTCAATAATGGCGTTTACTTTTTTTAGTTTTTCTTCAAGTGACGAGAAACATTTTACATGTTTCGACTTTTTTGGTTATTGGGCCTCTAAATTTTTGGCCCTATAGCAAGTGGACCCAATATGTCAAATCAATATTTTCATTTGGTCTCAAAGTGTTTGTTTCATGACTTTCATCTCATGAGCCACTGCCACTCACTAATCGTTTAGTGAATTTACGTCGACGGTACAATCAAAACCCCCAAAGAGAAGATCACATCCGAGTTTTTAGGTGTTGAAGGAGGTGTTCGATCCATCAAAGTTTACTTTGTTAGGAAGTAATGTTTATTTATCACTTGTTGAGTGTAGATTATGAATACAATGTCTTTTATGCAATTATTGGAACCTAATATTTATCTCGAACAATTTCGAGCAATTTTTGAAATCTTCAAATCCTTCTCATGTGAGCTATTATGATTTCTTCTGCAATAACATACCATGAACAATTTCGAGCAATTTTTGAATACAGATGTTTTAAATTTCTAATTGATTTGATTCCACACATTAAAACTACGCCATATCCAACATATACAGGCAAAGGTCTTCTGTAAAACTAAATAATGTGAAGCCCACCACCCAACGGATATCATTTTACTATGAAAGGCCCAATGAACATGTTGTTATTCAGTTTATAAATTAAAAATATTTCGGATCCAGATCCAAGCCCGGATATTTGCGGATAATTTGATTGTTGGGAGGATATCTTCCGGATCCGGATCCACCCTAAATTAAAATTGTTCTTCCTCCACTCTTCTTCAAGTTTGGCCTCCGTTTCCAGATTTTTATTCAATTCTTCTTAATCAACTTTTAAAATCCGGCGACTCATAGTCCGTGAATTTTGACCGGCATATCCGGTTTTGGTGTCGTCGGTAAATTCCTCTTCATTGCAGTGGAAGCTGGTTCATTGAGAAATAATGGTAACTCTTTTGGGATTATGAGACTTGTTTTCTTTTGCTTCTTGTTAAATCTATATAGCTTATAAAAACTTGTTTTCTGCAATTTGTGGTTCTTCGCAGGATGCATTTAGAGATGCTATATTGCAGCGAGCTCCAATTGAAACCTTTGCACTCAAGACTGTTCAACACTTTATACAACCTCAGGTAACTCTTTCGAATCAACTAACAATTTCTTCACTCCTTTAGTCTTACTTATTGTCTTTATTGTAAAATTTGACAGAAACAAACAAAGTTGGCTCAAGATGAAAACCAAATGCTTGAAAACATGCTCCGGACATTGCTGCAGGAGCTAGTGGTCTCTTCTTTCTCCACTATTATATTTTCGTGGTATGCGTATATACTTGTTCATTTATATATGTGTGGATTTCTCTTTCTGTTTTCGGGGTTTCAGGCTGCTGCTGCGCAATCAGGGGAGCAAATTATGCAGTATGGTCAGTTGATTGACGATGATGATGATGATGATGATATACATGGACAGATTCCTCATCTTCTAGGTTAGCAATCTCTCTAGTCTGATTTGCATAGTTCGTTCAAACAAGTGCTAGCGTTGTCCCCGTAAAACTTCTTATTCTCTTGTTGTCTATTGCTTATCATCTTGTCCTCACTACTTTTGTCTAACCTCTCACCATCTTCATGTTTTGATTGCTTTGTTAGATGTTGTGCTTTATCTTTGTGAGAAAGAGCATGTAGAAGGTGGCATGATATTCCAGCTGCTGGAGGATTTGACCGAAATGTCTACTATGAAAAACTGTAAAGATGTTTTCGGTTATATTGAAAGCAAACAAGATATATTGGGCAAGGTATTTCTTAAACGAAATCAAATTTTTTCTCGGTTAGTTGTATCTTGTATTTTGACTTGGATGTTGCAATTATTTGCAGCAAGAGCTTTTTGCACGCGGAAAACTTGTCATGTTGAGGACTTGCAACCAACTTCTCCGCCGACTCTCAAAGGTTCGCTATCTGCACCCTTTTCTAGTTCCCTTTGTCAAATATCCATAAGTCATAATCTACTTTTTCATATATAACACATCCACTCTTTTTTAATTCTTTTTTTTGCTTTCACTATTTGGCATACAGGCCAATGATGTTGTATTCTGTGGAAGGATTCTTATGTTTTTGGCTCACTTTTTTCCGTTATCTGAGCGCTCAGGTAAGAAGGGTTTCTCGTGCATATACGATTATTTGGTATGTGAATGTTTAAAAGGTGTGTAACGTTTACTTGCGTGACTTATTCTTTCAGCCGTCAATATAAAAGGTGTTTTTAATACATCTAATGAAACCAAATATGAAAAAGATCCTCCAAAAGGCAAGTGATTTTTTTTTTTCTTATGCTTTTGGTCCTTATCTCCATATGACAATTCTAAAACGTGTTACTTATTCTGTCTATGTCATTGCTTCTCAGGCATTTCTGTAGATTTCAACTTCTACAAGACATTTTGGAGTTTACAGGTGCGTATTAGTTAAAGGAACTTTGTAGGGAACGAATGTTATGCCTTTATCATAAGGGTTGTCTCATAGAACCTCTGTTTGCATATCATGCAAAATCAACATTACTGGAGATAGCATCTCAAATTTCCTTTTGTTAGTTAGTTTATTGAGATAGTTCTTTTCTTACTGAGAAAATTGTTTCGTTTCCAGGAGTATTTCTGTAATCCCGCTTCTCTTACTTCCGCATCTACCAAGTGGCAGAAATTTTCATCCAGTTTGGCGGTATGTGATCTTTGGTTTTTGACTAAATTGCATTACCTGGTCTTGTATATATGTATATGCATAGAAAATTCATGCTGGCGGTAGTGAGAAATCATCTTAGACCTTGTTTCTTGAACTGCTTATGTAGGTTGTTTTAAACACCTTTGATGCTCAACCACTAAGCGAAGAAGAGGGAGAGGCTAATAGTTTGGAGGAAGAGGCAGCAACTTTTAATATAAAGTACCTAACAAGTAGTAAATTGATGGGTTTAGAGGTAAGTATGCTGTGGTTGGACATGCGCACTTCTGAACTTAGCAGTTCACTCACTTTTTTTTCTACCTTTCGCCACAGTTAAAGGATTCGAGTTTCCGACGACATATTCTTCTCCAGTGCCTCATTATGTTTGATTATCTAAGGGTAAATGTCTCTCAAGAATTATTGCACGGAAATTACTCTCTCTGGTATTCTGGTATAACTGAATCCTGTTTCCGTTTAGGCACCAGGGAAGAACGACAAAGATCTGCCATCTGAAACCATGGTCAGTGTTTTTTCTTGTTTAATGAGAAAATTCCTCTTGCTTTCTTTCAAAGGTTCACAAACCTAGTTATATCTCAGTATTCAGGGTTTTATGCATAATTACTCAAAGGTATTGTTTATCTTTTCGGTCTAGAAGGAAGAACTTAAGTCATGTGAGGATCGTGTAAAGAAATTGCTTGAGATCACTCCGCCTAAAGGGAAAGAATTCCTCCGTGCAGTTGAGCATATACTGGAGCGCGAAAAGAATTGGGTATGTGTGCTGCTTTCTCTCTTACCTGCTGCATGATTTTCTGGCTTGTAGTTGAGGGCCGTTAATGATCTTCTACAATACACAAATAACAGGTCTGGTGGAAACGTGATGGATGTCCACCATTTGAAAAGCAACCGATAGATAAGAAATCACCTAATGCAGGGCAAAAGAAACGGTATGGGGAAAAGCTGACCTTGTAATCTAACTGCTTTGTACTCATAGATGGTGTCCGCCATTCGAATTTAGAATACATTACGTGGAAGAAATTGAGAAGATGTTTTTTCCCTAGTGATCTCTGGTCGCTAGTCCATTAAAGTGAGAAACAACTAATAAATCTGCATTACGAGTATTAGGCTCAATATGGGTTATCTTTTGCTTTTACAGGAGACAAAGATGGAGATTGGGAAATAAAGAACTCTCCCAACTTTGGAGATGGGCAGATCAAAATCCGGTATGCATTATTTTTCTTTGCATCCTTGTTCGTTGTTCATATTATGCCACATGCTTCTCCAGCTCTCCTCTCGGCTCAATCTTCATATTACGACTCTACAATAATTGTATATCTGATGGGATAACAGAATGCTTTGACTGATTCTCAACGCGTGCGAACCCCTGATATTGCAGACTACTGGAAACCATTAGCAGAAGATGTGAGCTAACATACTGTTTTCTTTATTTTTCCCAAAGGACATCTTAAAAAAAATGGTTGATGTCTTATTAGCACACCTGATGTTTTGTTAAAATCTCAGATGGATCCATCAGCTGGCATAGAAGATGAGTACCATCATAAAAACAACAGAGTATATAACTTTCCTCTGATTTACAACTTTTTTTTTTATGATGCTTAATTGAATCAGTCTAAGGCAGATAATTGTTACTGTTTTGATAGGTTTACTGCTGGAAAGGTCTTCGGTTTACAGCTCGGCAAGACCTTGAAGGATTTTCTAGGGTAAAATTTTCTTCGATTTCGATTTCCCAATGCTTCATATGATTGCTTTTTAAAACCTTTTTCTTTCTTTTTCACAGTTTACTGAAATGGGAATCGAAGGAGTTGTCCCAGTTGAACTATTGCCGCCTGAGGTCCGGTCCAAATACCAAGCTAAACCAAACGAAAAAGCCAAACGAGCGAAGAAAGAAGAAACCAAAGGTGGATCTCATGAAACAGAGGGAAACCAGATTGGTGTTTCTAATAGTGAAGCTGAAGCTGAAGGAGGAAGGGGTGATGCAGAGACGATGGAGAGTGATGCTATTGCAGACACTCCTACGCCTGAGGAACAGCAAAGACTCGGTGGTTCTGATACAGAAAACGGTCAAGAGGCCGGTCAAATCGAAGACGGAGAGACAGAAGAAGCTGGTCTGATGGACACTGATCTTGATCATCCTCCTATGCCCGTCTCATGAATACGCTTTCAGTTTGTCGACCCTTTCTTCAATGGGGAATCCTTTGGATATGAAGTTCAAAAGTATTGATGTTTAACAAATTATGTTAAAAGGTATTTTCTAAATATGTTTGTATGAGTGCAAATCTGCTAGCTTATTACCTGTCTTTCCATTTCTATATACTCAACAAAATCATCATACAATTAAGTTCTTTTGCGTAATTTATCGTCTAAGTGTAACACTAGACACATATTCGCAGCTAATAAACATTGGATTCAATTGCAATCCACTAAAAATACACTCAAACAAACAAAAAAATCAAATACTTGAGGAACCAAAAGCTAAAAGTGTTACTATTATAGCTATCAACATAAACTTTATGTTTTGCCATCAATATTTATTTAGAATATAAATGAGTGGTTTTTAAGTCGTGTCACGATTTTTAAAGTCCATAAACACCACCGATCTCCATATAATAATAAGGTTTCATCATATGCCAAATCCAATAATACGTGAAACTATACCAGTTCATTGTAGGCTTATTTGGTTATATTATTACTACCTCCAATCATTGAAAATGTATATACTTTGTTTAGTCGTTATCACTTGTCAATGCATATCAAATCACCTTATAAATTTACCCAAATTCACTATTGAATTGTTGATGCACTGTCACATAAGATCACAGTTGTCTTATAGTCGTCGCACTGTTATGACAAAAAAAGTGTCGACTCATATTGAAACAAAAAAAAGACTAAACAATGTTGGCACAGCGATGCGATAAAGAATCGACCAAGAGACAACCGAGTGATTTGTGTTGTCAACGACAAATGAAAAGTTGCCTATTTTTGTTACTTATCGTTTGAATACAAAACCGTAGATCGATCTAAACATAATCCGAATATACTAATTTTTTGTTTAAACATGATTTATTAACAAAGTCATTTAATTATTGTAATACAAAAGGTTTTTGCCAAAACAACAACATGCTACTTTTTCATCATTTTCCCGGAAGAAACTAAAGATACATGTGGCACCGACACTTTTCTAATTTTCTATCAGATCATGTGGCCCAAAGGATTTGGAAACAAACAGTACCTAGAATGCATTCTAATCATAGATATTTATTTTTATAAACCTACTACGTCTTTAGGCATATATTAGCTTAACACTAAAAATTACATATGTTTTTTTATATATAAAGAAGACGAACTCACAACTTTATTAGTACTTTATTGAAATTTAAGAGCAGGTTAAAAACATTGAAAACATCATATATTGTGATTTTAGTGTTACGCAAATATTGTCTAAAAAATACGTTAGTTTTTCTTGACTTAACTTATAGTGTACATATATAGGTATATAGATTGTCGGCAAATGTATACATATGGATGTATGGCATATAAATAAATATGATGTGATATGATAGTCTCAATAATTTGCACATTGTTTTCCACTTGTACATAATATTTTGTGGTCAACAGTACATTAAATTTGTATATGCAAAACAGGAGAAAAGACAAATGGGAAAAATAATGGTGTGGGTGGAGCCTAATTTAATTGTATCTACGCAAGAGCTAGTGAATAGAATTAGAGAATTTAAGTCTGTATCAAGGCAAATGAAAGAAATAAAGAAAGTTATTCCTTGAACATTTCTAATTTTATATTTCAGGTTAATATAAAGTACATTGATAAAACACAGTTAAAAGTCAAAACCAATGTGCTCAACATCCTCTAAGCATTATATATATAGCTTTTATTTTTGTGAATCTATTTTTATTGTGATTAGTATAGTCATCACTCAGGAGACAGAAGAACAAAATAGAGGGAAATAATAAATGTAAAGGGTGATCCAATGTTTACCAAATCTATATAAAATTTTCGTCCTTTTCCGATAAAAAGACTCAGTGAGTCAAAATTATTCATTTAATTTTTCTTACGTCAATTTAAAGTCAATTTATACATTTTAATTTTTGTGTCTACTTTATAAGTACTCAGTATTTTTTTTTTTTGTATAAAGAATTTAACGAAATTACCAACTGTTAAGACAAAATAGGAGTGGAGGACAGAGAGCGCCAAGCGACACACTTTTACTGGGTCCCACATTTTAAATTCATTTATTATCTTTTATTTATTTTCTAAATCTCTTTTTATTTTTTTGTTGGTAGTTTGTGTGGTTTTCTTTCTCTACTTTGGTTTGGTAGTTGATTACTTGAGGAGGTACTTCAATATCTTCCGTCTGTGTCTCTCTCTCTTCGTCTTCTTCATTACGCGTCTTCTTCTTTCTCCTCTTCTTCTACATTAGCCCCTCTCTCTTTAATTAGCTGCAGCTCACCTTTCACTATCTCTTCTTTTATATTGATTGTGAACTTGTGTGTGTGCGTACATTTGGAGTTTCAGAGAAAAACAGTTGGATTCACTCCAATACCTAACCTTTCACCCATCTTCCTCATTACTTCTTCAGAAGAAACTGAGAAATCTTCTCTGCAAAGCTTGTAATTGCATGTTTTGATGGGAGTTGTAACGACTGGATCTCTCTCGACCAACCTGTTGGGTTGACTTGACCCGGTTGCAGACCTCGGAAGCTAGAGATTGCGTGTGTGTGTCTGAATTTGACATACTGTCTACTGTTTTGTCGGTACTATGAATACTGGTGGTCGGCTCATCGCTGGTTCTCACAATAGGAATGAGTTCGTGTTGATTAATGCAGACGAGAGTGCCAGAGTAAGAATTTATATCAAAATTGAAGCTTTTTTCACTTCTTTCTCTCTGTTTTGATTTGCACACATTGTTAAATTTTCGTTGCTCTGTGTAAAGGTTTTGCCTTTTTCTTATTCTGGATCTGGGTTTTACATTTCATCGTTAATTTATCAATTAGGGTACACGATTCCATAATTCTTACCTACTTTTATCATCATGTACAGTGAAAGTTTGTGTCGGTGGGGATTGAATTCTGAGTTTTAGTGTGTAAAAAATCCCCAAATCTAATACTTTGCTTTAAAAGAAACAAATTTTGAGTTAATTGCTAGTGAATCTTGTGTTCTAATTGAGATCCAATCTATGTGTGTTTCTCATAATTCTCTGCTTATGCTGATTTCAATATACAGATTAGATCAGTGGAAGAACTAAGTGGACAAACATGTCAAATCTGTGGAGATGAGATTGAGCTAAGTGTTGATGGAGAGTCTTTTGTGGCATGTAATGAATGTGCTTTCCCTGTCTGTAGACCTTGCTATGAGTATGAGAGACGAGAAGGAAACCAATCTTGTCCTCAGTGCAAAACTCGTTACAAGCGCATCAAAGGTCACACTTACTTGTTTCAACAAGTTTTAACCTTTGTCTGATCTTATGTATCTGACAAAGGTTTCTTATTGTTTTCAGGAAGTCCAAGGGTTGAAGGAGATGAGGAGGATGATGGAATTGATGATCTTGATTTTGAGTTTGATTATAGTAGGAGTGGCCTTGAATCTGAAACTTTCTCTCGCCGCAACTCGGAGTTTGATTTGGCCTCTGCTCCACCTGGCTCACAGATTCCTTTGTTAACTTATGGAGAGGAGGTTGGTTCATATTTTCCCCAATCACTTCTACTGTTTTATTGTCCCTTTTTTATTGCTCATTTTGGTTGTTTTTCTAGGACGTTGAAATTTCTTCTGATAGTCATGCTCTCATTGTTTCTCCATCACCTGGCCATATCCATAGGGTTCATCAACCTCATTTTCCTGACCCCGCTGGTAAGTTTTGTTTTCTGATTTGGGGGGACGTGTTTCATTTCCTGTTATTGTTGTTTGTGGTTACTAAGCTATTGGTTTGCTATGTCACAGCACATCCAAGACCAATGGTACCTCAGAAAGACCTTGCGGTCTATGGATATGGAAGTGTTGCGTGGAAGGATCGTATGGAGGAGTGGAAGAGAAAGCAGAACGAAAAATATCAGGTGGTTAAACATGATGGAGATTCTAGTCTTGGAGACGGAGATGATGCTGATATTCCTATGTAAGACAGACCCAAATACTGTCTTTTGTCATGTTTCACTGCTTTGCTTTGATATTTACGAGTTTTGTTGTTCTTGTTTTAGGATGGATGAGGGAAGGCAGCCTTTGTCTAGGAAAGTACCGATAAAGTCGAGCAAAATAAATCCGTACAGGATGCTAATTGTTCTGCGTCTTGTGATTCTCGGTCTCTTTTTCCATTACCGTATTCTTCACCCCGTCAATGATGCTTACGCCTTGTGGCTAATATCTGTGATATGCGAAATATGGTTTGCGGTTTCATGGGTTCTTGATCAGTTCCCTAAATGGTATCCTATAGAAAGAGAGACATACTTGGACAGGCTCTCATTGAGGTACGAAAAAGAAGGGAAACCATCTGAACTAGCTGGTGTTGATGTTTTTGTGAGTACAGTGGATCCGATGAAAGAGCCTCCGCTTATTACAGCAAACACTGTTCTGTCTATTCTTGCGGTTGATTATCCGGTAGACAGAGTTGCCTGTTATGTTTCTGATGATGGTGCTGCTATGCTTACTTTTGAAGCCCTTTCAGAAACAGCAGAGTTTGCTAGGAAATGGGTTCCTTTCTGTAAGAAATACACTATCGAGCCACGAGCTCCCGAATGGTATTTTTGCCACAAGATGGATTATTTAAAGAATAAAGTTCACCCTGCATTTGTTAGGGAACGCCGAGCCATGAAGGTTTGTTTATTCTTGCTTCTTTATACGATAATTTGCTAAGAAAATTTTGTGCTTATTGAAAATAATTGTCTTCTTTTCCTGGCTACAGAGAGATTATGAAGAATTCAAGGTTAAGATCAATGCTTTAGTTGCGACTGCACAGAAAGTGCCTGAAGAAGGTTGGACTATGCAAGACGGTACTCCTTGGCCCGGTAATAACGTGCGAGATCACCCTGGCATGATCCAGGTGAGATGCTTTGAGGCGTTAGATATTTCTTTTTGTTCTATGTGATGTGTGTATACTTCCAAACTTACCTGTTTAATTTCTTGATTTTTCCTGTAAAAAGGTATTCCTTGGAAATAACGGTGTCCGCGATGTAGAAAACAACGAGTTGCCTCGGCTGGTTTATGTTTCTCGTGAGAAGAGACCCGGATTTGACCATCACAAGAAGGCTGGAGCCATGAACTCCCTGGTAAATAATTATGCTCAACTCTCCAGTGTATTCTTTGAATTGATTTATGTTTATCTCTCGCTAACTTCCTGACTCTTTCTTCTCATGTTACCGTATATAATTGAAGATACGAGTCTCTGGAGTTCTATCAAATGCTCCTTATCTTCTAAATGTCGATTGTGATCACTACATCAATAATAGCAAAGCTCTTAGAGAAGCAATGTGTTTCATGATGGATCCTCAGTCGGGAAAGAAAATTTGTTATGTTCAATTCCCTCAAAGATTCGATGGGATTGATAAAAGTGACAGATACTCTAATCGTAATGTTGTATTCTTCGATGTAAGTACACCATTCTCTATCACCACATCCTTTTCTTGAGTTATTCATCTGCTCTTACTTACCAAATTTTTGATCTTGCAATTGTCGAAACAGATTAATATGAAAGGTTTGGATGGATTACAAGGGCCTATATACGTGGGAACCGGGTGTGTTTTTAGGAGACAAGCACTTTATGGATTTGATGCGCCAAAAAAGAAGAAGACTAAGCGTATGACTTGCAATTGCTGGCCTAAGTGGTGTTTGTTTTGTTGTGGTCTAAGAAAGAATCGTAAGTCAAAGACAACGGATAAGAAAAAGAAGAACAGGGAAGCCTCAAAGCAGATACACGCGCTAGAAAATATCGAAGAGGGCACCAAAGGTAACCAGAATAAATCCTCTGTATCATTTAGTTTCAGTTCATTGCTGAACACTTTTTTGTTTCTTTCTTTTTCTTAGGCACTAATGATGCGGCGAAATCACCAGAGGCGGCACAATTGAAGTTGGAGAAGAAGTTTGGACAGTCTCCTGTTTTTGTTGCGTCTGCTGGTATGGAGAATGGTGGGCTTGCTAGGAATGCGAGTCCAGCTTCTCTGCTTAGAGAAGCCATCCAAGTCATTAGTTGTGGATACGAAGATAAAACCGAATGGGGAAAAGAGGTAATGTAGAGCTCTTTAAAACACTTTTTAGCACTTTATCTTTCATTTTGCGATATGGTTTTTGATTTCTTTCATGGTGTTTGTGAAATTTATTCAAGATTGGGTGGATCTACGGTTCTGTCACCGAGGATATCCTTACGGGTTTCAAGATGCATTCTCATGGCTGGAGATCGGTTTACTGTACACCTAAGATACCGGCCTTTAAAGGATCAGCACCTATCAATCTTTCTGACCGTCTTCATCAAGTTCTTCGGTGGGCGCTCGGGTCTGTTGAGATTTTCTTGAGCAGACATTGTCCTATTTGGTATGGTTATGGAGGTGGTTTGAAATGGCTTGAGAGATTGTCTTACATCAACTCTGTGGTTTATCCATGGACCTCTATTCCACTCCTTGTTTACTGTTCTCTCCCAGCTATCTGTCTTCTCACCGGAAAATTCATCGTCCCTGAGGTAAAACACAACCCCAATCTATGAGTTCTCCAAAGTATGAATCTTTGTTCTATGTTTTGTCTATCATCTTTGAGTTCTCTAAAGTATCAATCTTTATATTATGTTAAGGTTTCCTTTGCTCTTTCTTTTGGTTGCAGATTAGCAACTATGCAAGTATCCTCTTCATGGCACTTTTCGGGTCGATTGCTGTAACGGGCATTCTCGAGATGCAATGGGGTAAAGTAGGGATCGATGATTGGTGGAGAAACGAACAGTTTTGGGTGATTGGAGGTGTTTCAGCTCATCTCTTTGCTCTCTTCCAAGGTCTCCTAAAGGTTTTAGCCGGTGTTGAGACAAACTTCACAGTTACATCTAAAGCAGCAGATGATGGTGAATTCTCTGAGCTTTACATCTTCAAATGGACATCACTCTTGATCCCTCCAACCACACTACTCATCATAAACGTAATCGGAGTCATTGTGGGAATATCTGATGCGATCAGTAACGGATATGACTCGTGGGGTCCTCTTTTCGGAAGATTGTTCTTTGCCTTTTGGGTCATCCTCCATCTATATCCTTTCCTTAAAGGTCTGCTTGGGAAACAAGACAGAATGCCTACAATCATTCTTGTCTGGTCGATCCTTCTCGCCTCTATCCTTACGCTTCTTTGGGTACGAGTCAATCCGTTTGTGGCGAAAGGCGGTCCTATCCTCGAGATATGTGGCTTGGACTGCCTTTGATTGAACTCAAGAGTTGATATGATACGTAACAGATTTTCCACAGAGGTAAGTAAAGAGGAAAGTGTCGCTCACACATTTGTTTGTTTACTGTGTTAAGATCCTTGTTAGATTGAACACAAAAAGAAAAGAAGGATTTAGATATATAATGTTATTCTTTTGGAAGGTGTTGTAATGTAGATATAGAAGAAGGTGGTGTCGTCTATTTATTCTTGTTATTTTTTTTTGAGTGAAAGTGAAACAGAAAAGAGAGGTGTTATCTTATTAATTCTTTCATTGAAATATTTTGAGAAATCTTCTGCAAGTTCTTGAAAGAAAAAGAAGAAGGTTACTTTCATCAACAATTGTTAAGAAGATGTTTTTGTGAGGGATTCTTCTTGTCTGAAACATAAGGAGAGATTCAATCTCCGTGGATCTCCTTGTCTTAGTTCTCTTAAGAATTATTGTCTATTAATTCTTCTTCTCTCTTGAGAAAGACCTTGGAGCACGAATCAGTCAAAATTCAACACAACTGTTTGACTGGACACTTTTGGAACCAAACCACCAAGGAATAAGGATCATTCATTAGTAAATTCAAGTCAGGATAACATGTGTAGAATCACCCGAGTCTCTCTATATGAACAAAAGTCACTGAGACTGCAAAATTTATTTTATAAAATAAATCTAACCACACAAAAAAATCGTAATACTATTTAGTGAATCCAATTTATGTCACCTCAATGTAGTTAATTGCTGTTATTTAAATAATATTTTCACCTGAACGTGTAAGGTATACAGCATTTTTAATTGGTTAAATAAAACTGTAGAGATTAGAGAGGCTTTTAAAATTTGTGAAAAGCGAGTCAGCGATAAGAGAAGCATATACTGCATAATAAAAAGGTTTTTGGCCAAGTGTCTGAAAAAGATACGCGTTTTGTGACCAAGCACCAATGGGAAATACATAAGTCAAAATAGGTGGACCCCACTAAATTGGATATTTGTATAAGTTTCATTTTCCTTAATTTAGTTTTAAGGAAACATTGGTCTTTTGTAATGGTAGGATTTAGGTCAAAAGATTCAAAGTAGCCTATATTTTCTCATCATCTGACGGTTCAGATCTGCGTTGGTCTTTAATAACCCAGTACAACAGAGTGTACCTGATAGCTCTTATAGGTCTCTTGCTGCTTAAGATTTTTATGCCAACATATTTGCCTAAATTATATAGCCATGCTAAAAAGTTTATCAGTATGACATTATAACCCCTCAACAATATAAGATTGACACACTTGGCAAACTCCAGATGTTGACTCTTTCCATGGAAATGAATTATTATTATTATGACCTACGAGTTGACAAATTCAGGCTCCGAATGGTGATCGAACCGGACAGTGCGATACAATTCAAATAGTAACGAAAATGTTTATATATATATGTGTATGTATATATTTTTGTTACTATTAGAACCGCATCGTATTTTATCTGCATCACATTTTATCCGCACGTCACCATTCGGACCCTCAATCTACGATTTGTGGACGAAAAATTCAATTTTTTTTTAACTAATGATTTACAATCATAATTGACTACTGTTAACGCTTTGAAATAACAAAAAAAAAATCCCAATGTTTTAAGAGTATGGAAGATTCATTGGTAAATCAATGTGGCATTCAAACAATAATAACAATACACTAACTAGTTATTTCTGACAAATTTGTTGGGAAATAACTTGTATGTATTAGGCTATGTAATGGTTGAAAATGTAACTTAATAAATAAGGAGAATGTATTATTAAACTAGTAAAAATATAGGGACGAGTTTGCAAAAATATAGTTAAGAAAAGATGAGGGATATAGAGAGAGATTTCCCAGCACCAACGTCGCAGTTTCTCATGGTCTTCAAAAACCCTCAACAACATTACGTAATCCTCGAAGAAATTAACCACAACTAAAAACACACAAAAAAATAAAATAAATCAAATCGAACACCAGAGAGAATTTCTTCACAAGGAAATTTGATATTAAATTTGGAGTTTCATAATGGAGAAGATCCAATCAACGAAGAACGAGAGTAATAAACGGAGGAGACGAGAAGAGATGATAACGGAGATAGAGATGGAGGCTGCTCAACAGTTGATGCATCTAAGCGATGAAGAGAAAAATATGGATATCATCAAGAAGAAGAAGACAATCGAAGAAATATTCGGTAAAGATGATAGTCATGATCAAGATCAATGCACGGAAGAAATGGTGATGTTGAGAGTAATATCATCATTGAAGAAGGAGAAGAAGAAGAAGTATAGGACCATTGAGAGCATTTACATGGCAACGAGACCTATCAGGGTCGTGATTAGATGAATAAACATTTAACTCTCTTTAGGTTTGGAGTTTAAGTTTTTTTTCTTAATCTACATTATGGTTTTATGGATAGGATTTTTAAGCAGTTTGTAATTAGTTCGAAGCATTGTGTTTGTTATGAGCGCAACACACTTAGTTTTTATAATTATCGTAGTTTATGATTTGATTATGTTGTGGAGATCGCAAGAATCGATTGAGGATGAGAATATGGTTTGAGGGAGCATAAAGATCAAATGATTATGATCGATGCGTCACGGCTTTCTCGTTTCTTCAGAAAACAAAAAATCTTCGGACGCGTGGAAGTCTTTTTCATGTGTTTATACGCGTGTTGGGTTTTGTCTTTCACAATTTAACGAAAGAAGAATTATATTCGAGTAACTTTTTGTTATATGTCTGTGTAACATTTTACAAAGGTTTTCCATAACTGAAAGTACTGATTCTATTTCTGTTTTTTTTTGAACGGTTGATCCGAAATGGAGATATCATTTATGAAACTCACGGAAAAAAGTTTTGAACTCTAGAGCAAACAAGACCAATGCATACGGGACATAGAAGGTATCTTTGGGGCTAGCGGGCGGAGATGGACATGTAGAATTTCGGCAAGACGGGTTGATTGTAACACTTCTGACCCGAGCTAGAGCCTAGAGTCAAATGTAGTGTATATACGAAGGAGGAATGGGAACAAAAGGGGAAAACGGTGATTTGGTTTCATTTGAGTTTCGAAACTATACATGGTAAATGGAAATGTCTTGTAATAATGCCATTTAGGCGGGTATGGTTAAAGGTGATAAAAGAATGGACTTGGTTACTGATTGGAATGGTAAAAATATAGGATATGACGACTGACGTGTGAATGTATGCTAGTTAGGGGCACTTGCTTGAGATAACATAAAACTTAAACTGTTTTATGGTTGGAGTTAATGGGTTCATTAAATTTGATACTCGCGTCTCTATAGAAAGATATTGCAGGTGAAATTGACTGAAACCAAAGCTTAGAGGCTTGTGTCTAGAACTAGAAGCACGAGGAACTAGTCTGTCATGGATTATGGTGCTGAACTCGGTTTTATCTCTGAATATTTGCTTCTATACTTTGGATTGTAGCCTACAAGTGATCTAAGTGTTGAATTCATTGTCTTTGATATTGCGGATTTTATAAGTTCAAAGATCAATAATATATGGGAAAGTTACAACAAACGAGGACAGAAAAAAAAGAAGAAGAATGAAAGGTCCTCATTCATAATCCTTTTATCTATGTAACATATTTCAGACAAGAGATTGAGAATCTGCATAGCAGTTAGAACAAGAAATCTACTAAAGACAAAAATCCGACTTGTCTTCAATTCAGGCCTTGGCTTTGGCTTCATATTCATGAGGAGGCTGCAATAAAAGTATTCATTCAGTAAACAGATGAAAGTAAAAGCCAAAGAGGATGAACGAACTAACTGTTTTACCATGAAAGTTGCAGATATCATCTTTTGTGCAAACCATCTCATATGCATTGCTCTTTGAGCTGCTGCTGCTGCCTCCACTGATTGAAACCTCAGATACACAAACCCCGCACTGTTCCTGCATTTTACCAGAATTCATACCAATGTCACATATCTATAAACAGAAACAGCCAAACATGTAACACATTTTGATTTAAAATACTTACTTGTCTACGTATATATGGTTGACTGGGCCATACTTTGAACATTCATCCGCAACGTCGTCTCTGATTTCAAGATCAAAGTTTGGTTCCGTCTGCAGCAAAATAATGGTTTGATGTTAATAGCAATAATGGCCGAGACTTGTTTTTCCCAGCTCAAACAAAACAAAAAACAAAAAACAGAAGCAAGCATTGACCTCGGTTGCAGGATCAAACATATTCTTCAATAGAAGGCATTCGCTTGGCAGACCAACATGTTCATTGACAAAAGAAGGGATTGCTGTTGTCGGAAGCACTGATGTTGGGAAACTAGGATTCATGCCTGGTTGATTAAACGCTGCTCCATTTAGCCCTGGTACTCCAAGAGAGCCCACAATGCTGTGGATAGAATTCCATATGTTATAAGGAGGTACTCGCAAATAAAAGATTTGTGAACCAAATGGGTAAAATAGATGCGGACAAGAGAGACAGATATACCTTGTAGCGATACCTGAACGATCCAGCTTCTGCATAAGCATAGCCCTAGATTGTGCATTTAAAGCCTGAGAGGGAGCGAGAGAGAGTCATAAAAACAGACCTTTAAGTTAAAGGAGACAAAGAGTAAAAGGACCAGGATCTCTAGCTTACCAGTCCACCTCCATCATCATCATCAAAATCAGCAGATTTTGGAGCAGAATCTTGTGTACCAATATGATCAGAGACGGAAGAAACCTAAAAAGAAAATATTAACCCGGATAAAGTAAACATTAGATACATGCAATTCAAAAGAACTCATCATTTTTCCACAAGGAATTCAAAACTCACCTTGATTGTCCTACCAGCAATCTCCAGCTTTCCATTTAAGGCAATTTGTGCTGCCTTTGAATGTTCAAGTTGAACAAACTATGCAAGAGAAAATAAAACTCAGTGAGGAATAACTAAGAAAAAGAGTACCAACAAAGTAAAAAACACGTTCCACTAACCTGAATAAATCCAAATCCTTTGCACTGCCCAGTTTCAGGATCAAGTGGTAGCTGAACAAGCTCAACGGGACCAAATGCCTCAAAAATCTGATAAAGAAAAGGAAACAACTGTGAGAATATGAAGGATACTGAAAGAAAAAAAAACAGTTGCTGGAGTGTCCATATGTAATTAAACAATTGACCTAGAAAACTGAATATCACCTGTCTAAGCTGCAGTTCCGACATGTTGAAATGCAGGTTACCCACATAGAGTTTCCTATCTGCAGGGCCTGTACCACCAACCGTAGTGCTGTTAGATTGGGCCAGATTCTTTTCAGCTTCAGAGGGCTTAACCATCACAGGTTGTCCAAGAAACAGTTGTCCAGACAGAGCTATGGCCATTGGAACTGACATCACGTCATAAAACTCAATATACCTGAAAGTACAAAAAAAGAAGAGATATACTTGACTTCAAGCACACATGGGACGAACAAATCAGAAAAAAACTTACAAAGCAAGTAGCAAAGAGAAGTTGGAAACAAAAAACTTTAGTGCGGGGGTTCAAGCTGAGTCTCTTTGGTGGGTTGGAGGCCTAGAGTAATAGAAAATGTTAGCCCATCATGATAAAAGAACAATAATCAAGTCTATAACAGCAATGACTACAGAAGCAAGCTCCTCCACCAGTGAATATCCAAACAGAGGACAGGGAAAGCACCAAGGACTAGGAGGAAGTATCAAACAAAGAATGTGAATAAGATTGATAGGCTATAGGATTCCCTCCTTCCTGAGAGTGCTTGCAATGGAAAGTAACAACTGAAATAGGATTCAGGTTTTCTGACATCTACCTTGACCACGCAGAATGATTAAACAACTGTGCAAGGTATTGCCATCATCCTCATCATTATCGCATTGCTAGTGCATCTAAGAATACAGAATCGAATTCTTGAAATTGCAGAGAAAACTGAATATGCAGAAAATTTACGTACCAAGTGCACATACACAAAACTAAGTTTAGTAGAAACTGAAGAAACATACCCGACGCCTTTTGATCGTCTTGAATTTCTGTCCATGATCAATCGCACATCCCTCACCTGAAATTATAAAGACCCGAGAACAATAAGAACAAAGAGAAAACAGAACGCAAAAGAAATTACAAGAGCAAAGATAGAAATTTTTTTTGATCAAAACAGCTCTCTGCAGTAAGCAAAAGAAGTCTAGCAATCCAGACCACACAAATTATTTAAACACTGAAGAAAAATAAGTGTTCCTATTGAAGCCGAAATAAGAAAGTCAATGAAGCAAGCTAACGATTAATGTTTATTCTATTGTGACAAAAACTACAGATCCCAACATATATCATACTTGAGAAAATCTACATCTTCAGTAAAAGATTATATGCCATGGTCAAGCACATAGAAACAGTAACCCATCAAAAACTACAACCAAAAAGACAATTAACAAACTAGAAAAGGCACAAAGTAACTGACCTTGCCCGCTTTGGAGAAGAACTCATAAACATCTCTCTCCGTAGCTTTAAGAGGCATCTGTTCAATAATAAAACAAGATTTAACTTTAACGTAATCAGTAAACTTAACAATGTGGGTTATGTCTTCCCCTAATTATTAAACCCAAATGTTTAAGAACTTACCTGATATGCAAAAACAGTTCTTTGATCTCTCTCTGGATCTGCTTCAGGCTCATCTTTCTTGTCCCTGTGTCTTCTGCAATCGTGAAATCATTTAAAACCGTTCTTAAACGACTAAAGAAAGCTCATCGGAACTTTGTATCATTCCTCAAACACTTGCCCATGTAAAGAAGAAAGAGAAATTTAACAAACCTGCTTCCTCTTTCCACTACTTCGGGTTCCTTCTCTTCCCTCCGAGATCTACTGCTGCTCCTCTTCTCCCTCTCTCTTCTCTCTCTGTCTCGGGGTTTGTCTCTATCGCTCCTATCTCTCTCCTTGCTACTCCTCTCTCGATCGCTCTCTTTATCTCTCGATCCTTCTCTAACCTTATCCCTCTCCCTATCCTTGTCTCTGCTGCTCCTATGCCTCTCTCTCTCCCGATCCCTCTTACCACCACCGTTCTCTTCGCCGTCTCCGCGAGACTTCTTACTCCGACTGCTAACCCGCTCTTCTTCACCTCCTTCTTCCCCCTGCCTCTCTCCTCCTTCTCTCTTTCTGTAACTCCTCTCGCTCCTCTCGTTCCCACTCTCTTCCTTTTTCTTATTCGACCCAGCTCCTTCCTCAACCGTCTTCTCCAGGTACTCGTATTCGTCAAACTCCATTCTCGTCAACGATTCGGCGTATTTCGTAAATTAGGGCTTTTGTTAGGGTTTCGAATTGGAAGAAGCTAATGAGATAATTGAATTTAGTTGTGCCTGTTTGATCGATATCTAGAAGATGGTGATTTAATCGTAAATTCCGAATAATAGCGAGGTTATAAACGGTACTTCGTACATAAAATCAGTTACGACAGTGATGGGCCCAATAGTTGTATAGAAAAGGCCCATTTATCTTAATAATTTTTAAAACGTCCTAAATTGTTTTTTCTCACTAATTATTGTTTTTTTTTATCAACCTATATATACAACTTATTACGGCCACACAATATTTAGGTTTGGTTCAAATTATTTTGATGGAGAAATAGTATGGCAGAAAAGCGAGCTTCATTTTTTGATGTATTTGATAACTTGTGGGTAAAATGTTCCAGAAATTATTCTTCCATGCTTTACAGTTTCTTTTTTAGATTGAAAAAAAAACAAATATGTTACAAGAAAAAAAAAAGGAAATAGAAGTTTTTATGAACCCCATCATAAGTGATCTGGTTAAAAAACTACCATCGCCTCTCCATTGCCTCTGCCAAATGATCAAAACAACTGCAAGCGGATAAAAAATCAATAATATTTGTATTTTCCCTATGTCTTGTGGTTTAACTCACCACCTTCACCTTCTTCCATATTGATCCGACCTGAATCATATAAACATTCACATTCAATCTCTCTTCTACAACCACAAAACTATCACTCGCTTTGCGGCGTTTACAGTTTGGTTACATACCTAACAATGATATCAACGACGGGGCTTCCCCTGATCCATTTGATTTCATGTCTGCACCTACATTTCAATGTCACAACTGATACTTAGATCTATATCCAACTATTGGACCTTTTTCTAGAAGACAATTTATCTTAAGAGCAAGTTATAATAAGCAAACACATAAGCAGTAGAGACAAGAGATATGAAGACTACCTGAACTTTCCATTGATCTTGTGATGTCTGACTTCTTAAATGTAAATCCTATGAAGTTGGTGTCCTTGGACGTCAACATCTGCTCAACCCAATTTATAAAGTTAGCACCAAATTGTTTTCATCAATAGCATACTGTCCAAACTCGTTGATACTAGTCTCAACCATAACAAAACATAATCTGCTAGTTTTATCATGTTCAGAGAAATTTTCGCATATGTCAATTTGCAACACAGATTATACGATAGGAATCTAGTGGAGTGATTCACCTTTCTCCAAGGACCAACTTGTGGTGCTTCGGATGGTGATCCTTCAACCTACAAGAAAATATCAAGAAAATTGATGAGGATATTAGACGGTTTGACTTTCTCATTTTAGCAATACTAAGATCCATAAGACAGTTTTGACTTCTAACAAGCAGTTTTAAAACAAGTTTTAGGTTCACCAAACTAGTCGGTTTCAACATAATGCCTCATGCCACAAATTATGTCATGACAAGTTTTTTGAGATTCTATCAAACTTACTTCAGGAAACTTCTCAAAATTTTGTGTGTCTAGTTCTCCATCGACAATGGGTCTATAAGCTGCCTCCATGTCATACAGTTTGTCCCATGGGGTGCCTTTGAACCATGGATGCGACTGAAACATGAACAAAATATAATACAATGATATCAAGGATCATGAAACTGAATCGTAATTTTACATATCCTTTTCAGAAGTCGCACCTTTATCTCCTCAACACCTCTGGTTCCCAACCTTGAATCAACATCACAAAGCAACCGACAAATCAAGTCTCTGGCTTCATCTGATATTTTTGGTTCTTCAGGGAACTTCAAGCATACCCTCCAATTAATTATCTGAGATAAGAAGCACAAGTCTTTTTAAGCAAGCATGACTATTTCAAATATAGATAAAATTTTATATGACTAACCAATTGTATACACCTACCTTGCGGCATGTTATACGGGGGTCATCAGAACAGAATGGGGGATACCCAACTAACATCTCATACAAAATTGCGCCGAGAGACCACCAATCACATTCCATTCCATATCCTTTCTTTAGGAGTACTTCTGGAGCCATGTAATCAAGAGTTCCAACGGTTGAATAAGCCTATAAAATTGAGAGACCTATTGATTACCCAAGATATTTTGGATGTGGTAACTGATCTCTATTGTGTAGCATAAAATGAGTAGCCCATGTAATTCAATTAGAGAAGCAGCATAAGTACCAATGCACGGCGATTGCGTTTCCACTGCAGTAACTGCTCTTTAGGCATTTGCCAGGGTGCTTTGTCAGCGTCTGATTTTCCTGACTGGTTCTCTGAATCCTGAGACAACATTTCATCGTCTTCTAATAGCAATGAAGAATACTTGTCATCAAGTGGCTTACATAAACCAAAATCTGAAAGCTTCAAATGCCCACTTTTGTCTAGTATCAAATTATCAGGTTTGATGTCCCTACAGGCAAGAAGAAACAAACTCAAATCAAGAACCAAAGAGCCAAATAGTATACATGGACTTTTAACAATACGTAGAGATCTCTTTTACACCCTAAATCACTAGCAATAAAAATGATGTCAAAACTTATTATACCTGTGAACATAGTTGTGTTGATGAATTGAATGGATGGCAAGAATGCTCTCAGCAATATAAAAACGGGCAACATCTTCAGAAAGAATGTCTTCTCTCATGAGTAGTGTCATGATGTCACCCCCAGGTAAATACTCCATGATAAGATACAAACATTCAGAATCTTGAAAAGAGTAAAAAAGCTTTACAATGTAACGGCTGTCAACTTCTGCAAGTAAGTTCCTCTCGGACCTGACATGCTCTACCTAGAGACACAAAACCAATTAAAGGAAAAAGTGTCCAATTATTCACTTGTTTCTTCACAAGCACAAAAACTGCAAGCAACCTAGTGAAGCCAGTCAAATGATAAGAAAAAGGTACGAAGTTTATCAGCTCATATCAGGCATCAATCTTGCACTTGCTAGTACTACTATTCTCAAACAACAAAAATAGAGGGGATTTTTGTACCTGTCCACGGCTAAGCATCTCAGTTTTTTTCAATTTCTTCATGGCATAAACTTCAGATGTAGATCTCAAACGACATAATCTAACCTGAAAACACAATTTCAGAGATTACAAGATATCCTGAAGAGTAATCGATTCCTTAAGTAGTCAATTTCTAGAGAAACGCATAGATCTCTGTATAAACAAGCTCGATTTAGGAAATAGAATGTGATATTGTACCTCACCAAAGGCACCTTTGCCAATAACGGTCAAAAGCTCAAAATCATCAATCCCAATTTTACGTCTCTGAAGTCTCATATACTCAGTTTCACGACGAGCCAGATTCCTCATCATCTCGTCTTGTTCCTCAACAGGTAACTGAGCTTCTTGCACTTTCCTCTGAAACTCCCTGCGTCTGTAATTTTCAAAAAAAATCTCAAGTCAAACACAAGTCATCTTTCGAAATGAAGCAAAGACCAGATCAGATTTGAAAACAAACAAAAATCCCGAATCCAAACCTCTCCATTCGTTCGTGCAAGCCTTGCAAGTAATTCTTATAATGATTCTCGATGAATTGCTTAGCTGCAGCAGCTTTCTGACGTGTCACTGGCGACGAAACCGCAACATCCGTCTCCGTTTCGAATCCGCGACCAGGCTTGACGCGAACGGTTCCATCGGCGCCGTCCATAATCTTCAAGCAGAGATCGTAACAATACAAGTAAGAGAGAGAGAAAGAGAGAGAGATTTTTAGAGAGCCATGGAAATTAAAAAGGAAGTAATCGAGGAGAGATCTAAGGAGCTGTCACGGTGTTGGTGAAATCCCAAAGACGCCAGAACGTGGACTATTTACCAGAGATGAACTGGCAAAGCTGTCTCCTCTCTATTAAATTTAATCACATTAATTAACAACAATAAACAAATTTTATTAGTTTTTTTTAGAGTATGGAAGACTATACATGTGCCAGTGCCATCATAATTTTAGTTTTTATTATTAACTTGCAATCTTTGATGAAGCAATTTTTTATCGTCTGACTTTTTGTCAGCGCAAGGTTTGGATCTATCTCCTGGGGCACACACGAGATTATTCTTCTCGTTCAGTAAATTCATGTAAATTTTCTAACAATTTAACCAAAAACTAATCCACCAACACTTGAAATAACCAATAAGTGGCAAAACACTTCGTTAGTGTACAGATCCATAGTACAATTTTTAAAAGGAAACACTGATTCGAGTTTTTACCACATAAAGATGCTAATAACTCAACGAAGAAGATCCTGAAAAGTTTTCATGAAGAAGACCGCATGTTTTCAAGGTCTGAGAGCGGCTTTGTGAACCATGGTTTCCTTGTGAATTTGGTGGCAACTCTTTTCCACAAGATCTAGAAGCTTCTCCAAATTCCCTGCCCACGAGTTTAGAATCTCGTTGCTGTCCTTTGCGATCTGGAAGCACACAATTCCAGATGGTCTGTCTATTTTTGCAATCAGTGCTTTTGACACTACCATCTCCGATAGATGCTTCTCCGCCTCCTGAAATCACAATTTCCAACAATTATAACAAGCAGAAGCATAGTTGATATAGCCAGTGAGATTAGATCAAACATACCTCCATGCTCAGGCATAAAAGCTCGGCAAGTCTCTTTAAGGTTATCCTTGCGTAGTACTTTGAGACAACGAGGATATTCTGCAGAATAAATTAATAACTTTAAAGCATCAATCAACTTATGTAAACAAGCTTAAAGACAAATTGAGAGACTTACATGTTCGATGATTCTCAGTTTCAGATCTTCACCAGCTTTGTCACCCAAAGAACCTCCAATCATGCTTTTCTCTTTCTCGAACTCATCCTTGTATTTGTTCCACAGAGATGTCCATTGAATAACCTCCATTGTCACTACCTGTTTTAGAAGCATCCTGAAACGGGTGATATCAAACAAAGAAAAAAAGACTGAGAACCCATTTGAGTACAAAAGAATCAGTTATTGAAATAACAAAATTTATCAGAAAATAAAATATACTTGAAATCAGGGATTTCTGATAAATTCTTGTCTTCCAGAGTTGCATTGAGCAAGCTTGATTGCATTGGGTCATGAGGTGCCAAGACCAAGAACCAGCAGATCTTCCTCAGGACCTAATGTTTTGAAGATCAAAGAAAGTTATTACACTAACCCTATAGAATGTATACTAACTATACATCCAATCAACGGCATGAGCTTACCGGAATCCACTGCTCCGGAGTTTCTTTTACTGAAGGGATATCATATATCGCCTTGTAGCTACGGCAGATTTCAATGTACTCATTGTTATGAGAATAGTACCTACATAGTTGAAATTTTTTATGGTTAATAATAAAAAAGATGAGAATGCCACAGAAATCAATCATGGTACGTCAGAATTCAGTGGATAACATAATGCAATTGATGTCCAAAATCGTTGGCCATGAAAAGAGAGTCATAAATTTGACACAAAAGGAGATTCATCCAAATTTCGATACTGTCCTCCAGGAAAAAGTTGTAATATGCATCTCTGAGAAAACCATAGCAAGCAAAAGCCACACAGATTGATAGAATTTAAGAGACAGAGAGAGAGGTCCATAATTAAACAGTCATATAAGAATTTAAAATGCCATGATAAATGATGGAAATACAAATCACGAACAATGTGATAGAGAAGCTCAAGAAGGCCGTACCGAATCATAAGCTCGTAGTAAATTCGCTTAAGCTCCAAAAGGGTTGGTATATCAGCAGGAGCCTCTTCTACCATGTTATCACCTTCCTTAGGTTTCTTCTTATCTTTTTTTGTATCTGCGTCAAAAACTCTAGGATTGATCTTCCTAGATAAGATTTGTGCACGAACAAAATCTTGACGATCCAAGCACAAGCGAACCTTTAAAGTTTGACCACAATAGTTTGATAGTTATCACAATGAAAGAAAACACCAGCAAATTATTAATTGCAACGTAACTACACAAGTCCTTACTTGTTCAAGGATAAATGCAATTTTCTCAGTTTTTGCCATAGCACCAAATGTCTCCACCTGTTAATTATTTATCAAATTGCAGGGGTTAACAAGGGAAGAAAATTTCCAGGAGATTTAATAGCCAAATGCACAAAATCTTACAGCAACTTCTTGCATAAGATCTGCAGCTTCAGCTATCTGACCCTGTTCTTCCTTAATCTTAGCAAGTTTCTTGGTGAGACGTGCCCTCTCGATTTCAACATATATCTATACATGTAAAATGCAATGGTAAACAATTACACAGAATGATGAAGTTATTATAAAGAATACACCATCAGTTTCATAGTTTCGCACCTTTCCAGCAGATACATTGTTCAGCGTCTTGATAAGCTCTATCCGAGTTTCAATGTCTGGTGTCTGATCGATATACTGCATTGCTTGCTGCACCATGGATTGCACAGCCTGCAAGTGGAGAAGTTCACAAAAAAAAAATCAGTGATGTTGACTTATCACTTTGTATCCTTACTTTTAACTATAATTTTGTACATGGAAAGGTGAAGCTAATTCTGTCTGAAGTAACTAGACCAAGAAAACACGCAAAGCAAAAGTAAAACCAACGAAACACTGAAAATCAAACTAAGTTAAGTAATAAACTGAACTAAATACAAACATCACTATCTGCAATGACCCAATTTAGCTTTAATATTTGAGTCAACAGTGAATCTATCAAAATCATAGAGAGGAATCGTAAAAGCAACCTATCACAGGACAACATCCCACAAAAAGAAGCTTGTATCCAACACAAAGTCGAATCCTCCTGAATTTGTGCTAATGTCCTTAATCTCTTTCCAAGATTAGGGTTACCAAAAACTAGGCCTATGCAATTCCTAAGTCAAATGTGGAACAAATCACATTCAAAACTCAAACAAAATATCCAACTTAAACAAATCCTTCAAATTATCCCAAACCAAAAGTTCATGTTCCTTAAGAGCTTAAACCACAAACACTGATAGGATATAACCAAAATTCCAAGTACCTGTTTGAGCTGACCACGTTTCTTAGAGAGATTGAGAATCTGCTCATTCAGAAGTTTCCAATCCTTAGCATCGAAACAAAGCTGAAGAATCTCAGTGGCGGCTTTCCTTGTACCGGCTACGTTTTCGGCGAGTCTCATCTGCTTCTCTTCATTCAGAAGCCGATCTATCGTTGCCTCAAGCTTCCCGCTGTCTCCCTGAAATACAAACTATGACGGAATGAGAAGATGCAAAAATTTCGAAAACGAGAAAAAAACTTAATATCAGATCTGAGTAATTGAAGACTCGCCATCGTGAGAAATCCAACGAGAATCAACTCAAAGTAGTTGAAATTCTGGTGACGGAACGACGAAGCTTTAAACTATGGAGAAAGAGGAGACGGACGAGAGAGATGAGAGAGCTTTTGGGAGTAGCTGAGCACAGATAATTCGCAGAGTTCCCAACCCCTTGAACAAGAAATCTCAGATTCTTCGGCCGATGGATCTTTTTACATGGGCTGCTAATGGGCCATTAACTAATTGTTTTGAGTCAATCAGGTTTGGTATGTAATACCGGTCTAGTTATATGGTATGGTGTTGGTTCAGAAGTATCGAACCGATCCCATTGATTGAACAAACTCACGTCGTTCGTTCTTCCGCCCAAATCTCATGATATCTTCGAATTTTCGTAGCGAAACCAGAGATTCTATAATGTCGATCGAGAACTCCCTGTCTCGAGATTCAATGGTTTACCTTGATTACTGGAAAGATCTTTTCTGAATTTTTTTCATCGAGGAGAAGAACGTTAAGGAGGAAGAAGGTGAATCTTACTTCTGTGAAACTCTTATTACGCTCTTAGAATTCGAATATTGATCCTCTTACATATTCCTTAGATTCGCTGCTTACCTCCATCAATTGTGTTAACTTCGGTATTGGTTTCGATTTGTGCTCTAGAGATTATTTGCACTAGGAAGGTGAAGGAACTGTAGCCGAGACTCTGTTTTGCAATGTGCAAGGTGATGGATTAGAATAATCTGCTTACAGCTAGGAATCAGAGTTTCGAAATGATGATTTCTGGAAGCTTCTCTTTTGGTCGAAGACGCGACTATGGGACTTAATTTCGCAGTGCCGATTTTGCTGGAGTAATCAAAATGCGGTTTTGGAGGGAACGTGGCAGGGAAAATAAGGAACATATGGTAGCGCCATTATGCGGCCAAATTCGAGTATTGGTGGTTGGTGATTCAGGTAATATTAACAAATTCTCGTTTCCATAGATTTGGTAATGGTTCTAGCTTTTTAAGTAGCCATTTAATGGAACTAAAGAAAGTTTGTCGTAGTGCACAAACTCATCCTTAAAGAAGGAGCTAATGAGAAGATTTCTCATGATGATTGGATATGAGTTTCTACTTGTGGAACCTAATAAGAGTCAAGTTTCGTAAGTCTACTACATCTTCTCCACTATTGAGCAAAGTTTTATCTCTGGATATCAAATTAGGTGTGGGAAAATCATCTCTTGTGCATCTCATTGTCAAAGGCTCCTCTATTGTTCGCCCATCTCAAACTATTGGATGTACAGTTGGTGTCAAGGTAACTTAAGCTGTTCTATAAAAAAAATTCTCGATATGGTTAAAGAGAGCATGGGATAAGTTTCCCTACTTAGTTTCTGGAACTCTCTTTGGTGCAGCACTTAACTTACGCAAGTCCTGCTAGTTCTTCAAGTATCATTAAAGGTGACTCAGAGAGAGATTTCTTCGTCGAACTTTGGGATGTTTCAGGTCATGAACGATACAAAGATTGCCGCTCACTGTTCTATTCACAAATCAATGGTCTGTCTCAACAAATGTCATCTCTGTCCCTGTTTTGTCACTGATGCGACTGTTTGATTATGCAGGAGTTATTTTTGTTCATGATCTTTCGCAAAGGACTACAAAAACTAATTTGCAGAAATGGGCGGGTGAAGTTTCAGTAACTGGGGAGTTTTCAGCTCCCCTTTCTTCTGGTGGGCCTGGTGGTCTTCCCGTCCCATACATCGTTATTGGAAACAAAGCTGATATTGCTGCCAAAGGAGGAACAAATGGAAGCAGTGGCAATCTTGTTGATGCAGCTCGTCATTGGGTTGAGAAGCAGGGTCTGCTTCCCCATAGTGATGAACTTCCTCTCTCTGAGAGCTTCCCTAGCAATGTTGGTCTCATAATGGTAACCACAGACTAAATTACTTGCTTTATTTGAATTTAGTGTTATGCGGTATGTCATATAATTTTGGTAAAATTATGCACAGGCTGCCAAGGAAGCTAGATATGACAAAGAAGCTCTGACCAAAATTTTCCATATGGTTGGTGTCATTTCTGACCTTGCCATGTTTTACAATAGCTCTCTCCCTCTCTCTCTTTCTCTTCAACCTAATGAACGTTTTTCGTTTTCAGTTGATAAGAAGAAGATATTTCTCAGACGAACTACCGTCGCCTTCTTCAGCATGGTCTCTTTCCCATGCACCTTCCCAGCGGTTAGATGAGGGCACAAGTGATGAAGATCAGTTCTATAAAAGAACAAGGTATATATATTTATCATCCTAAAAAAAATCGGATTTCTTTTCTTTATCGGGTTTTGGTCTTTTGAATTTTGCAGCCTAAGGGAAGGAGATGCTTACAAATATAACACATTACCGCAACACAATCTCATGCAGTCTCCTACACTCTATCCGCAGCAACCACCTGACCGTTACAATTACGCTATTCCGAGATTCTCTCTTTCCAGTGTAGAGGAAACCAGCAATGGTAATGGCAGGTCTAAGCGGATGGATATTAACGTCTGAAAGTAAAACACAGATCAAATCTCACATTATTTTCCTGTAATCTTCCAAACATTATCTTCTTTTATTTGTCAACACTCCAAACATAATCTAAGTATTCTTTTTTTCTAAATAATACATGATTCGTGTGATAATTATCTTAATCATGTGAAAAAAACTTGATAAGTTTTTTTTTTTTTTTTTTT
>Ga0041059_1000090_pt1 | contig 49297 bp, 33 predicted proteins | sample AraColnosormetaG_FD_56232 | JGI IMG/M metagenome (GOLD analysis project Ga0041059, IMG submission 56232) | Arabidopsis roots microbial communities from North Carolina, USA - Col MF nosort | ecosystem: Host-associated > Plants > Roots > Unclassified | place: USA: North Carolina | collected...
ACTTATCTCTTGCTTGCCCTCAAGCAAACAAAAAATCTTAAGTTGAAGGAGAGGTTTGAAGGTGGGGATTCAAAAACCGAAGCATGCATATAGAACGGGTAAGCTCAATGTCCAGGTAGCTAATTCTAGATTGCAAGATGATAGACCCTTACTTAAAAACTTTAGCCATACTCGTCATAATGCAACCTAACAACCTGCCTTAATCTATTCAGGCATTCAGATCAACCAATTCCCTTTAACATTCATTAAGCACGAACAGTAGATCAAGCAATACAAAGGTTATAAACTCACTTGGTTTCGAGCTTAGGCTAAGAGACATAAATGGTCCCTCTAATGATTTGGTCGAGTAACAGGGGACTCTTAGAGAAAAGATTGAGCTTTAGCAGAATGCTAAAGGTAAAAGCCAACGGACACATCCAGTCCCATAGATGTCGTAACTCTACCCTTTTTCTCATTCTTTCTCTTTTTGGTTCAAGTTCTAAGGGGTTCTATTTTTAAACGATTCAAGAGTCTAGCGGATTTGGTGGTGAAACTCTGTGCCTTCCTGAAACCACTTCTTCAGGGCGGTTTTCTCGCACCATGGTGGCGCATGCGGAAGAGCAGCTCAGTACAGCCTGAATTACGTTGATGGCCTTGCCACAATTTTCCAACATCTTGTCTTGAAACTTATTCCAAGCAGTCATCGAACCAATATTCTTATGCGCTTCACTCAGACTCTTACTCACTCTTGGTGGTGGTTTGTGTTCCTCAAAATGGAACCTACTCGCATTGTAGTTCTCCCAATCCATCTCCTCCACTTCTTAATTCCCAGCCCTTTCTTCATTCTCAGCCCTTTCTTCATTGTTCGGAGCTTCTCTTGTCGGGGGTGCCCCATCCATGAAGAAAAGTGCCTCATTAGGAGGGTTGAAATCGATGTTACACCTCACTGTGATGGTTGTGAGCTCTTGGCTAGGTATGAGAAGTCTGGCATCCATTTTCGTTCTATGCTGAAACTTGAGAATGTGCATCCCTTCATGACGCTGATGCTCAATGAACAAAGCCCATTTTAGGTAGGAATGTCGATCCATCTTGGGGCAAAGGGAGTCAACGGAAGTGGCACTGCACAAGCCATTAGTATAGGTGTTATCACCCCTCCTATAGAAATGGTTCTCTTGTGTTTATTCGCTAGTGCTCATTTCCTGAAACCACAAAGATGATTCAATAAACGCATTGACGGTGAGGCATCGTTTGTGTCACCTCTGAAACAACTCTACTTCCAGTGAAGCAAGAAACTGAAGCGCTTCTGTTTTGTAGGCTGAGTGAGGATTGGTGATGAGACCCAAAAGACCACTCTTTTCAAAGAGGTACTCGACATCTTTTGTTATGCCAAGCTCATTCATGGTTTGGGAGTGAGGGTATCGAGTTCCATGGAAATTGTGAACCGCCAAAAGCTCATAGTATCCATCCGGCGACAGCTTAGTCTTCTTCATCAAGGATTTGGTGGCTCTTGGAGTTATTTCAGGTACATAGTCTTCATCCCCACCAAGGTCTTCATCCACGAGGCTTCTCTCTTCCGCCATGGCTCTCTTACCTCTTGCAATTTCAGCTCTTCTTCTAACACGAGCTAGGACTTTGACGGCTTGTTCACTGAACCGCCTGTATTCTTCCATCTCCCTCTCAGGCCTAGTAGACCAAGATTCTGCTTCATCTACGTTGAAATCAGCATCCATTGAAGATTTGTTGCTTTTTGAACTCATGGTGATACTGAACTCTTAGAAACCAAAATCGAAGATTAATAGGTGAGTCAAAAACAAGAAGAAAAATCGATGTGTTTGGTCGAGTGAAAGAAAACTGAAGATTGAAATTTTGGGAATGATTTTGCTAAAGGAATCGAGTGAGAGAGATGATGGTTAGGTGCGATCAAAAGAGAAAAAGAAAAGAGGGTGAAAGCCTTATCTTTGATGTCGATTTGAATGAGTGGAGGAGGATGGTCTCCATGCTTTCTTGTTGGGATAAAGGGGGTTGACCAAATAGCGTTGAGCAAAACGGGTTAATGCATTATCCGACGAGTAATAGAGTGATGGGGAAACAAGTGGGCCACTCGATCACCATGCTTGGTTGTCTAGTCACTATACTTGACCAGTTCATAGAGTAAAATGATGATGCAAATTTACTCGACCAATTAATAGAGTAGAATTGCTTCTATAGTAGATATTTCTAGATTACAGATTCCAGAGCTCTATAAATCCTAATTTATTTCCTGAACTCCAAAAACACTTAAAAGCATATCAAAATATCAAAATTAAATATGTACAGAGATGGGCATGGGATTTCCTCCCAAGTGAGCTAGTTTAAAGTCTTAAGCTAGACTTCTTACTATTTTAGGCACTGATGGGCTCCTAGAGGTGAACTGTAGTTCCTTCAGGAATAGGGCAATCTGTAATGTAACGCTTGACCCTCTGTCCATTCACAATAAATTCAGAACTTCTCTTCTCGGTAATAGTAATTGCCCCATATGGCAATACTTCTTTGATGGTGAAAGATCCGGACCACCTGGATTTTAGCTTTCTTGGAAACAACTTGAGCCTGGAGTTGCATAGCAGAACTTGGTCTCCAATGTTGAAATATTTTGGTGAGATCTTTTTGTCATGAAAGGCATTTGTTTTTTCTTTGTAGATTTAAAAGTCTCATATGCTTCGAGTCTAATCTCTTCCAGTTTATGCTGGTCGACTGCTCTTTTTTCTTGATCACCCTTGATTTTCAAGTTCAAAAGTTTGGTTGCTCAAATGGCTTTATATTCCACTTCGACTAGTAGATGACAAGATTTCCCATATAGCATCTGGAATGGGGTTCTTCCAATAGGCGTTTTGTATGCAGTTCTATAGGCCCATAAAGTCTTATCAAATTTAGCTGGACAATCCCTTCTTTAGACACCAACAACTTTTGTGAGTATAGCTTTGATCTGTCTGTTCGATACTTCCACTTGGCCACTGGTCTGAGGGTGATAGGGAGGGTCAACCTTATGCTTGACCCCATGTTTTTTCAATAGACTTTCAAAGACCTTGTTAATGAAATGTGAGCCTCCATCACTTATCACTACCTTCAGGATACCATATCAGGGAAAAATAATGGACTTAAACATTTTTAGGACTACTTTGTGATCGTTGGTTGGTGCTGATATTGCTTCCACCCACTTGGAGACGTAATCCACGGCTACCAAGATATAAGCATTTCCATATAAGGGAGGGTTGAACGGACCCATGAAGTATATTTCCCACACATCAAAAACTTCTACCTCAAGAATGGGATTCTATGGCATCTCATTCCTCCTGGATATGTTCCCGACTCTTTGGCAAGGATCGCATTTCGCTATGAATTCCTGAGTATCTTTAAACATTGTGGGCCACTACAGACCTGCCTGCAAAACTTTCTAGGCAGTCTTGAAGGTGGCGAAATGCCCTCCATATGTGGAGCCTTGGCAATGTTCCAGTATACCTTGGACTTCTCCTTCAGAGACACACCTCCTGAATAGCCCATCATTCCCCTTTTTATATAGGTACGGTTCATCCCAATAGTAATGGTGGACATCTCTAAAGGACTTCATTTTTTTATATGCATCCAAACTCTGGGGGATCATAACGCTTGCTAAATAATTGACTAAATCTGCATAACAGGCCAACTTTTCTTCTTCAACTGCATATGCTTCGTCCAACATGTCCTTTGTGTCGATGCTTTTGTTAACAAGGTCAGTTCAATAATTGACTAATTGATAAGTAAGTTTTTACGCCTACTTATATGCTGAAGTGAGGTTCAGTTCAATTCCCCATAAACACTAACATGTCGATGCAACTACAAGGGGTGTCAATCTAGTCCACTGGTATTGCTTGCAATCAAGATGTGTACAGAAGCAACTAAGTCAAGTCAGATTATAGTGATGGTTGGTTTCTAGTAACAATCCTAGGTCAAGATTCAGACAACAAAAATAAGAACTTAAAAGCCCTACTCGATAATTGGGTCGAGTAGAACCAACAGGTGACAATATTAAGAACTAAAATGCAATCAACAGGTGATACAAATAACAGATAAATAAAAGTACAACAACGGGGGTGAATACAAATAAATATAAGAAGAATTGAAGTCCTAAGGATGGATTTATTGATAAGGACAACTCTAGGGTTCATCAAGTGGCTAACAGGTGAAAGGCAGAAACCCTAGATGATAGATTCAAAAACCGGGTCAATTCACTCTCGTGACGGAGACCCCCATAACTCTACCACTTCCTAATCCCAACTCTCGTTGATGAAACATAGCAGAGCAGGGTTTAAGCAACAATCTACCAAAGCCAATAAGCAATCTAGCCAATCTCTTGGTCTATAGTCTACATAGTAGATGCTTCTTCCACTCCTATCGGTATGCTCAGATGTCTGGTTGAGTGAGGAATGAGGAGGATCCGAAAACGCTTTGATAGATCAACAAGTCTTGTAGAGTTGGTCGTCCTTGATCGAGTAAAGGGGTCGAGTAGAGGATCGAGTAAGAGGGGCAAGTAGACAGATATGTTGCTTCCTTCGTAGCTGCCTTGATCGAGTAAACTAGTCGAGTGAATTTCTGCCTCCTCGGTAGCTGCCTGGATCGAGTGAACTGATCGAGTAGATTGCTCCGCTGCTTCCCTCCTGGTTGGATACAGTAGAGGGTCGAGTAGAATCCTTTTAAGCTCCTTTTGCACCTGAAAACACACCAAAACATGCAATATGTATGCAAGATGATCCTAAATGCCTAAGTGTCTAAAATAAGCTAAATGATGATAAATACAGTGTTATCAACTTTGCTGGGCCAAAACTAGTGTCGATCGACACTCTCTCTGATTCCTGAATGTCTCCTTATCTCCATTGTTGTCCCACTACATAGAGTACTTGAAAAGACACTAAAACGACTTGAGAAACAACATAAAGACTCAAAATCCTAACCCTAAATCATAGATAAAATCAATGAAAATAGGGATATATTAAGTATAAATGGGGTTACTTCATGTTATTTCAAAGGAAGGACAAGTTTACGGCAGGGAGACCCATTATCCTCGATTCTGTGGTAATGAATGTGTTATCTCATATGTTGAATAAAGCAGGAGAAGAAGGATATTTCTAGTATCACCCTGGATGTGTGGATCTTAGGCTTACACATCTGTGTTTTGCTGATGATTTATTGATCTTCTTAGAGGGTTCTAAGCAATCTTTGAGAGGGGTTCTGTCAGTCCTTACAGCGTTTGAGGATATGACTAGGTTGGGAATGAATATTGAGAAAACCTCTATGTTTAGTTCTGGTTTGAATGAGCATAGCTTGAGCCGTTTAAAGGGTATATTCAATCTGCAGCCTACCCCTCTTCCAATTAGGTACTTGGGTCTCCCTTTATGCTCAAGAAAGCTTTTGGTTCGAGATTGTGATCCCTTGTTATCTCAAATCAGGAAAAAATTAAACTCGTGGACTCACAAGTTTCTGAGTTTGGCTAGCAGATTAACTTTGATCTCTTCTGTCATCTCGGGCATCATAGGTTTTTGGACTAGTGCTTTCTTACTTCCTAAGCAGGTTATTCGAAAGATCAATGGGCTTTGCAGCTCCTTTCTATGAAATTGGATACACCTTCAGGTGCAAAAGTATCATGGTATAATGTTTGTTTCCCTAAATCTGAAGGTGACTTGGATTGAGACATATTGGTAGTTGGGATGAGACTTATGCCATGAAACTTTTTTGGATGCTGTTTTTTAGAGCCAGATCTTTATGGGTTGCATGGATACGAAGTAAGTACTTGTCTACAGCTCCTTTGTGGGCACTGAATGAAAAGAATGTTGCTTACTCAGAAAATTACTCAAGCTTCGTTCGAAAACTCTTCAATTTCTGAGCATCAATATTGGAAATGGTGATTCCACGTTCTTTTGGTGGGATCCTTGGACTCCTTTTGATTCTCTTTACCATTTCCTTGGATCAGATGGGCCTACTCATTAAGGAATCGGGAAAAATGTCGATATGTCTCTTAAATACCAAAGTTATTGTTGATTTTGTAATTAAGTGGGTTAAGTCTTTGGTTATAAATTGCTTTTGGTTATGAGATTAAGTCAATTGACAGAAAAATTAACTGAGTTAAGTCTTTGGTTATAAATTCTATTAACTTATGAAACGACATCGTTTCAAATTTTAAAAATTTATAACAAGTTCAGGAATCGAACTCGTATCCTCTGAGAAGATGACGCCAATGACTGGAGGATATAGATGATTGTCACTAGGGGAAAGTACCTGTTTTCGAAAGTTATGTAAAAAGTGCTTTAAAGTAAATATATAACCAAGACAAATGCCTATTTTGCAATTAACTCTTATTAAAAATTGAGGGTTTTGATCCCCTTTGTCGGAGTCACCGAGAAGGCGAGTATCTCACCGTCGTCAACTCGCCGCATCCTAGTGAATTTCATACCCATTGAGCACAGTTTGCAGAACATAATCAATCTTTCCCTAACCAATTTCAAAAGTTCTTTCCAAGAGAGAAGTCGATTGATTACTCCTCCGAAAATGGTGAGTAAATTTGGAGAAAGCTTGATCAGAAGATGCGAAGATGGTCAATTCTTTCTAATCGTCGTGGTTTAGATCTTGATTCGCGATCTTAAGAGTGAGTCCCAGAGAAATGTAGCCCGAATCGGAAGTTAATGCCATGGATGCATTTATCGAGCTTTTATTTAAGCTATATATGTATCTAAGTTTGTGTACAATCAATACGATGTCTCAGCTCAGTAGGTTCAGTATCAGCGTTTCATCTCAAAGGTGTTATGTTTGATTCTTCACTTTTTAATATTTTTATAATATTAAAACTTCGCCGATTATAAGTTAACAGAATTTATAACGAAAAACTTAACACTGTTAATTTTTCCGTCAGTTGACTTAACGTTAGGTCCAAAATGGCAAAGTCAACAAAAGTTAACTATTTAATTTAAAAGTCAACAATTACTTTGGTATTTAAGTGACATTTTAAAAGTTTATGTTTTTTTCGTCCCAAATTTGAAAGTTCATTCTTTTTAAACATTTTTCCCTTTAGGAATCCCTCTGTTTTCAACTAGGCCTGGGAGTTCGGCAGAAACCGGTTAAACCGAACTGAACAAACCGACGATTATTGTTTTCGGTTTCAAACCGAGTTATTGTTCTAAACCGATCGGCCAAAAATTAAATTAATTTTGGTCTTCGGATAATACGGTTCGGTTCATCAAATCCGAACGGTTTTTTCGGTTTAGGGAGATACCTTACAAAAATAGAAAACCCTAAATCTATCACTAAATTCTAAATTGTTTTCTAATCTCTCCTCCTCTACAAACGCTTCTTGTCTCCTTTTCTTCTTCAACCACTTTTTATTTTTGACCTTCTAATCCTTCTTCATTCTTCTTCGTATTCCTTCTTCTTCTTCTCCTTGTCTTAGTTCTTCTTCTCCACCTTTTTGTTTTGTAGGTGTCTTCTGTCAAAGCCGTCGCGACATAAATCCTTCTGTCATTGACGACTTTAACGGCAACAATTTTATGGTTCTCTACATCTCTTCTCGCCAGATCTAGATTCATCTTCTCTGTTTTTTTTCTTTTTCACCTCACCTTTGTTTTTCCATCTCACTCCAACCGTTTGCCGTCATCTTCACAAAATGAACAACAAAACCCTAGATGTGGGTAGTGGGCTTCACTTGACCTAGAACAACGTTTTGGGCTTATAAAAGCTAAAAACATAAAGTTGGGCTTTAGAAAACTTAGCCCATTATGCATAAACTTGATCCAACACTATTTGGTTAACCGATTAAAAACAGTTTCGGTTCAAATTCGGCGAGTTATAAATTTTATTAACCGAACTGAATTAACCGAGTACCAAACTGAACCGAATTTTTATTCGGTTCAATTCGGCAAAATTTTAAAAAACCAAAAAACCCGGAAAACCGATTAAACCGAATTGTTTAACCCGATTTAACCGATCTCCCAGGCCTATTTTCAACTGTGGCTGAACTACGAAATATAGATGGTTGGTCTCTTCCTCCTGCTAGAACAGAGAGACAAGTTCTTCTCCACTCTTTTATCTCTACTATTTCCATGTCATCAGCGAATGATACTCCGGTTTGGGCAATTGATGGTAGGCCTTACTTCTCTTTCTCTTCTAAATCTGTATGGAATGCTATTAGGATTTCAAATCAAGTTCAATCTTGGGTTCCTCTTGTATGGCACAAAGCAGTCATTCCACGTCATGCTATCACATCCTGGCTTTTTATACTCAATCGTAACCCTACTCTAGATCGTTTATCTACATGGGGTTTTGATATTGAGTTGGACTGTCTTTTGTGTGGCTTTGTCAGGGCATGAAGTGATGCTAGCAGACTGAAGCTTGGTGCTGAGGTAAGAGATTAGTTGTTGGATGTGATCTTTAGACATTATTTCATCCTGCATAACCGGTGCTTGATTTTCAGACTGATCGATGCTTGTTAGATTTGTACTGCCTACACAAGAACTCTGTTGATTTGCCCTTGGATGTCCCGGAGGATAGCCATGAACTTTGTAACACTTGTCAACAGTGTGACCAATACGATTGCAGTGAGTACATTTGGGTTTCTTGAAGTTTCCCTGAGCCATCAATATTGGATTCTGTTCAGTAAGCAAACCTTGAGTCTGAAAAGCAGCCGGAGAGGGAGTAGGTTTCGAAGCATGTCCAACCAATCGCTGACTCTCATCTTGATCAAGCATGTTGTAAATTTCATTCAGTCCAGGTCTAGGCTTCATGTTAAGAATCTGACTCATGATAGTATTAAAGTCATCATTTAAACCCATCAAAAACTGAATGACTCTACTTGTTTCAGCATCTTCAAGCAGCTCCTTCACTTGATCACAGTCACACTTCTTCACACTACGAGTTTTAGTATTCAACAACTGTTCCCATAGAGTTTTCTTCTTTGTAAAGTAAGTGGATAGATTAAGAGATCCCTGCTTCAGTGTCATCACAGCTTGTTCCAGCTGATACTTCCTAGGCAAATTATTCACCCTAAACCGAGTAAATAGATCAGTCCACATCTCAACAGCATCTTCATAATAAAGTATACTGTCATAAATCTCCTTGTTCACAACATTAAGAATCCACGATTTCACCATACTATTGCATCTACTCCAGATTCGAAAAGTAGAATCATCAACAGAAGGTCGCAACAGAGATCCATCAACAAAACCCAGCTTGTTTTTCGCATCTAGGCTGATTCTCATCGCTATGGACCAACTATTATAGTTACTACCATCAAGAACATGAGCTACAATAGATAAACCTGGATGATCGGAGGAATGGAGAATCAATGGGTTATCAACGTTGTCAGGAACCTTCGGATTTGACCCATTTCCACCATAAGCATCCGATCGTTGAGTAAGTTGCTGTTTCAGTGCCATGAGCTTCTGATCTTCAAGGATCGTTGCTTCACGAGCAGATCTGACAGCTGAACCTTCATCATCCGTCATTGCACTTCGAGTCTTCATTTTTCCACCTTTCTTCACCATTTTTCTTCAAACTGAGCTCGCGGAAGAACAATCAATGATCAGAGAAGGAAGAATCGGTGAAGATGGAACAGAAACTGTAGAAACGAAGGTGAAATCACCAGATTTGTGTGAGGAAATGCTCTGATACCATATTAGAAGTCGAGAACAAAAGAGTTTTGTGAAATGATTTTCTATTTTCTCAAATGTAAAAGTAATTACAAAGCTGATTATATACAATTCTCCTAAACCAACTAAACCAAGCTACAATGTACAATCTAAGCTAAACCGGATTACAATAGGTAAGTTAATACCCACGAATCAAGGAATCATTTGTATTTGAATGTGTCTTCTCTGCTGAAGTTTGGCGATTGATAACACAACGGCTTCAGACATCACCCCCTCCGCTCCTCTGGGATCAAATCCTTCTTTGGCTACCTAAAGCTTCAACATCTAAACATCGTAATCTAGCTCTCCTTCAAGGTTGGCAAGGTGCAATCTATGCATTGTGGAAGGAACGAAATCGCCGATTCCATGATGGTCTCTCCCTCTCTTCGGGTACAATCGCAATGGACGTCATGTCCACCATGATTAACAAGTGTAAAGTAATGATTCAGCTGGACTTAAAGCGTGGAATTTCACTTCTCCAATGTTGGACTCACTATGGTTTAAATCAAGATTATGGCTCTGTTTTTCTTTATGCAGGTTTCTCTGTTTTTGATTCTTACTCTTTCTAGCATTCTCTGCTAGTCCTCTTTCTTCTCTTTCTGGTTGTAATAGTTTCGTCTTCTTTCATTGTAATTTTTTCTTCCATTTATTTTAAAAAACCGGTAAACAAAAAAAAGTATACAATAATTCCATTCTCATACTTTTTGTCGTATATATTGACTTAATTAGGAATCTAAACAGAAATCAGTATTTAGTAATGATTAATATTGATTCAAAAATTTTGACTTAAAATTGATCGAGAGTCAGTGTATAGCGAGAGAGGCTAAATATATAGTCATGGAATACAACTCTGTTACTATATTCCCTAAAAGTCAAGATCTATAGTAATAAATTCGTGTAAAATAAACAAAAGATAGAACATAGATTTAGAGAACATTAGAGTAAATGTAAGAGAACTGGACAAAGAACGATGAGAGGAAATAGATTTTTTCGAATAAATTGAAATGAATTCAAAACCAAAATAGTGTAAACCTTACAAATCCGAAAATGGTTTTAACAAAGACAATTGAAATCAATAATGAAAGAAACATGAAATAATCAAATCGAATGCAAAGAAATGTAACAAAATTGTCCATCTAAAACAACCGTCACATTTTTGAAAGACCAGCAAATCACTCCTTCTTTTCGACCTTCACCTTAAAAACCTCTTTCTTAACAGCCTCCTTCTTCACAATAATCAGCTCAACACTTCCCCTATCAACAGTAACCTCTTCATCTAACTCCACCACTGTCCCTTTCTTTTTGATATCAACACGCTCGTCTCCAACAATCAAGGTATTAGGTGTAGCAGCTCCACGAATAACACCCTCCGCATCAAACTCTAGTTTAGACTTTCCCAAGTATATAGGTTCAAGACATAATTTCTTCGAAGTTGAAGATCAATCTGATGCATCAATTTCTGTAGCATAGACACGCTTAGAAGATGGAGTAATAGACTCGGTTGTTTCCTGGCTATTCTCTATCATGAGTGGTACCTATTGTATTATAATACACGATTAAAGATTAGACATATGAATGGAAGCACAATAAATACAAATTATTATAAGTGTTATGATTAATGATATATGTTTATAGTAGGATTACCTGATCACCAGAAACGATTGAAGCCGCGTTGACAATCTCAGCAGAGTCCTCTAGCAATTGGTCATCAAGAAGTCCATCCTTGAGGAGAACCTTTGAAACCTTGTAGATCTCTTTTCTCATCCCATATATTCTCTTTCTCAACACATACCAGGAAAAGAAATGTCTTTCCAATCAAATTTTTCACGGGATCATGCAATACATCTGGATCCTCGATCTCCTCAACGGAGCCATCAAGTACAAAAGCAGAGGACTCGCCAATAATTTCAGAGCAAATTGAATCAAATAGCAACAATTTCGCCTCTCCAGTATTATCAATGACTTTAGCAAAACATCATGAACCTGTAAAAAAAAAACAACTCATACAATATAAGTAAGACCGTTTGAGAAAATCCATAAACATTTTCCAAATTAATAAAACGCATAGGGAGTGCATATGCACCTAGTAACAACATTTGTGACCACATACTTGCACATGTCACACCATAAACGTGGTTTCTTTCCTTTGTTATTGACACCATGCACCCCATCATGTAGATATGTGTTACCTTCTTTTTGCAAACTTTGCAACTGATGAAGTACCAAGCCCAATCTGTATCTATCGCATAAATAGTACACAATACCCTTACCTTACCAATGTACACATACATAAAATTTCAAACATTAGGATATATAACAAAAAAGATCATCAAGGTCAAAAACACCAAAAATAATATGATCTCACACCTCTACATAATTAATGAGTTATGAGATAGTGTTCCTTGCGAACTCAGCATAGTCAACATTCTGACCAGCGACCATTTGAAACCTTGGAACTCTCTCTCGATGTACGCAAATGATACCATCCGCTGGGAGTATAGATTTAAAAGCAGAACCGGTATTCATATACATTACAAAAAAAGCAAAATTCAATATGAGCAGGTTCGTATGGTTAGCAAAACTTACGATCGCACGAAAACATCAACCTCTGGGAAAGGTGGATTGACATGTACTTGAGAGGAGTCAAACGAATTAGATAAACTTCGAACACCTAATATTTGATATTCAATAAAAATTACGAATCAATCTATAGAAAATATGACATCTTCGTACCATTATAAGCCTTTATTTTGGAAAACCGTAAGAGGTAGACCACAATCTTGCCATCAGACTCCTGACAGGACCTAAAGACATGTTCGGCGAACGAACTCCACAAAGTTACAGCCAATCTCTCATCCCTGTTAGTAGTAAATGAAGACGAAATGAGTACCAATACTAACACAACCAAAAATCAGAGAATAAGCAACTTACATCTCATCTCTTATTTCAAAATCAATCTTCTTGGTTGGCTTATTATTAGTCTCGAGATCTTCAAGCTCACCAATCATAACAATCTGACCTATAAATTTTGTTACACGAAAGAGCAAGCAAATATTAATAATTTGGAATAACATGACAATTAAAATACACGGATCTTTGATATAACCCTTACCAACCAAGATGTGAGGATTCAACTCTCCACTTTGAATTATTTTATAGCTTGCCAACTGTCAGGAAGTTGGAATCAGATTTTGATTCACAGCCCATGACTTGAGTTCCAGTTTGGAAACTCATCTTATACAAATGGTTGGTAGGATAAAACTGGCCACCTGCATAATTGAGACCAAACTTCTCAATGAAGATCCATTCATCAACAATAAGCTGGTTGACAAACTTAGACATCAACTCCTTTTTCACAGATGTGTGTCTTCCCCTACAAATGTTTTGAAAAATGATACGATGCATTAGCAAGACATATACATTATTTACGTTTGTAAAGAATATACTTGGAGGGTCTGTTTTTTACTTGCTCATCATAAATGACCAACTCCAATGTTTCACCGGTACTCGCGGTGAACTGTTTCCACTTGTCTTGTAGGGTCTCACAACTTTAAGATATGCGAAAGTGGAAACCATTTTTCTGAAGTAAGCTTTTTGCTAATGAATTAGTAAGAGATTGGAGTTTGTGATGATGAGAAGTGCCGGTCGTTAAAAGAGTATTTATAGAGATAACAATAGGTTAAAAATCCTTTTGCTCTACACAGAGAAAAAAAAACGCATAAGGAAATTTCTTTTCATTTCTCGAAAAAGTTATTGCTTAAATATTCTTGGCCATTATGTTAGTGATATTGCGTGATTAGAATTCGTTTGTATAAGGAAAGTTGTGAGCTACACACGAAAAAAACACATAGGGAAAGTCAACGTTATTCCTTAAATATATTGGCTATTATGTTAGTGATTTTGCTTGATTAGAATTCGGTTGTATAAGGCAAGTCGTAAGCAACATTATTGCTTAAATATATTGGCTATTAAGAAGAAACGAACAGAGAAAGTCCGTGAGCTAATCACGCAAACTTTATTGCTTAAATATATTGACTATTATGAATGTGATATTGTGGTGAGAATTCGTTTATATAGGGCAAGTTGTATATGCCAATTGATATTTACCATATATTTGAATTGAGAATTTTAATTGACATGAATGCACATTGTTGAGTATGGAAACTGTTTATAAAATTTTTGTGTCGTTGGAGTTATTCAATTCAAGTGTTATTGGAGTTAATTCAACTAATTACTGCAATTCAACTAATTGTAAGTTTTTAGTTATAAAGTATTTGATTGAAATTAAATTTGTAAAGACTAATATTGAAAATAGTAAATAGGTGAGGGATTTTTGGCCAAAAACCCTACCAAAAATGTATACGTAGATCATTGTAAATCTATGTTACTTGTGTAGTTTCGAAACAACACAGTCATTACAAGTCATTTTAAAGGACTTTAAAAACCCTTGTAAAATCATTTTTAAAAATCCTTCATAATCCTTTTAAAGACTTTTTTATAACCCTTGTACAAAAAAATTTTAAAATTTTTTAAAAGCACACAACCATAAATAGAAACAAAAAAAAAACATTTTCAAACCAGCTCTAATCAACTGGTAACCCATAAATTAAGTGAGGATTGGCATATAAGAGAATTGGCATTAGAAATCTTTTTAAAAGTTTTTCGAAACCCAAATATCAAACTTTAAATATTAATCTATCAAAATTGTAAAACCATTTCTAAAATTCTTTCATAATCCCAAATATCAATCTATTTTACTTGTGTAGTTTGTAACCAAAAACCCTAGAAATTGCTATAACAAAGAAGAGATTCGGCAAAAAGAAACAAAATCGAACAAATCCAAATATCAAACTTTAGTGTCATAAATTGTGACCTTCAATTCATTTCTTTGCTGGAAAAACGGAATTTCTTCAAATTGTTGAAGGGACAGTTTCTTTGCATCTTTTTTTTTTTGTTACTTTCACGATTTCCTTTTCTTTTTGTTTTTAGTGAATTTTGGGCTTCAGTGAATTTTTACTAAAACGGCTTGCTTTTCAAAAATAAGTGGCCTAGGCCAAATTACTAACAGTACAAGTGTTAACATTATTGTAACTTTTTCAACGCTTTAAAATTCTTTTAAAACCTTTTAAAAAGGATTGTAGATCCTTTCAAAAACCTTTTAAAATTGCTTTTGTAAATCATTTTTGAATCCTTTTCAATTCAACTTTAAGCACTTTCTAACCCAGACAACCATATATAGGAATTGTACTAAATAAACTTCATCAATATTTTTTTCCATTTTAGTTTTATAGGTCTTGAGTTCGAATTACTTTTAGTGCACCTTTTTCAAAAAAATTTAAACACTTTAAAATTCTTTTAAAAACGATTGTAAATTCTTTTAAAAATGGTTGTAAATTTTTTTAAAAACAGTTGTAAATCTTTTTATAATAACAGTTACTGCAATTTTTTCAACGCTTTTAAATCCTTTAAAAAAAAGCTTGTACATCATTTAAAAATCTGCTAAAAAGCATATTTATCATACAGTAATTGTGTTCAATAGTAATTGTACTAAATAAATTTCATAAAATTTATATCATACAGATGTTCATAAAATATTCAAACGACAAAGTTTTATGAAATAAGAAACAAAAGCTGCTAAATCTTTCTTATACTCCACTCTTTTTTATTAGCAATCTGCTACTTCTGCATAGTGACTGACCCTATTCAAAAGAAAAATGATAATATAACCCAAAACTTCTTAATTCTTCAAACGGATTGGTTATTGAAATTATATTGGTTTAAGCATATACTAACCTATATATTTGCTAATTCTGTGTAGATGTTAGCCGCGAATTTCTTCCTTGCGTTTCCAATAATATTTCCCTCAAGGTTTGAATGACTAGTATACATTGTATAGCACTCCATTATCTTCACAACGTAGATACCAAAATCTTCAATCTTAGGAGCCTACCACCAAAAACCAAAAGAATTTTAAGCATTTAATTTGGAAATTACTTGAGGAATAGAGGTCAAGACTCTGATATATTAAAGAAATTTAGAAATTTGTTGAGGAAAAGAGGTCAAGACTCTAATACTGAATGGAGAGACATCCATGTCCTCTTTTCTGAGGATGTTCTGAACAATGTATGGCACAACAATAGAGTAGGCACCAACATGTTTTTTGTTAACTTCTTTTGTTAAAAAAGCTGATGCACAATCCCACACACAAACTGCCTTCTGTTCCAAGTGGATTAGCATGACGACCCAACAAATTCCTTTAATACACAAAAGAGCGATTATGCACTTGATATCTTCCTCTATTATCAGGTTACAGATTTCTTCAGATGGAAATTGAAATCCCTCTTTGTCATCCACAAACTCCATGTATGACTCATCAATCACATTTAAAAAAGACAATCCAACTAATACAACAGTTTTATTTTTGAACATTTCTGGATTTCTTTCCTTCCTCGTTTTCAATAACTCCAATGCTGCATCAACAAGCTAAACACAAAACAAAAATAGAAATTATCATATAAGAAAATTGGTTTTACAAGGATTTTAAAATATTAAATATATTGTTGCTGTTATTGCTTTCCCTAGCGTTTCTAGCGTTGTAAACCACTTTGTATCTATATTATTTTCCGCAATTGTTAGTGCCCTAAAACAACAAAACAGTCACCAATGATTTCAAATTTATAAATGCAAAAGCATGTTTTTAATTTTGTTCTTACTAACAAAAAACTCACTTGCATTTCCTTGACTTCTTCCCCTCAGCCAATTTCTCAACCCGTGATGCGTCAACTTTCGCAAATGGATACAATATTGGGTGCTTCTTCTTCTCAGCTGTGAAAGGTGGTTGTGTATGAATTGAAGGAATTGTACCTCGCTTACTTTTTCTTTGTGCAGTAGGATGATCATCATTGTCGCCAACAGGTGGTCCGTCAACATTATCAGCGTCGTCAACTCGACTTTGTTTGTTTGATCTTGTTGGAACATTATCACCATCATTGTCAATAATTTTTCTCTTCTTACTCAGTGTCTACCAAAAAGAAAAGAAAAACAGATGTTTTAAATACCTTGTAAACAAAATTTTAGTTCCTTGCAAACATTCTTATACCATAAATTTCTCGCAATCTCATAACATATTACTTTTTTAAAAACCCTCATATAATTTTTTAAATAAGATACTAACCTCTTTTCCTGTTGAAACATCATCTTGTTTCTGCCTCTTTCTCGGCGCCTAGAATAAATGAAAAACACTTTTTTAAAATTACTTTTAAAATCCCTTTTAAATATCATTACAAGACGATTGACAATTTTTAAAAATAGTTCCATTGTAAATATTAACCTGTTTTCTTACGCTTGGTTTAAGTCTCTTCTTCTTAAGTTGAAAGAAAGATAATTTTTTAAAGAAACATTACAAACACTTTGTGAGATAATACAAATTCTTTTAAATGCTAACGTCATTTTTTCCTCAACTAACTCTCTTCTTATCCTTTTCAATATCCAGACTTTCTTTAGATAAAATATTGAAATTTGGTGTAGAGAATCGTGAAGTAGGAGACTGATACTTCAAAAGATAACAGAATGTAAAGTTCTAAAAACGATACTAATCATTTTTGTAAAACTTTTAGAGAAATAAGATTACTTCAGTTTTGATGATTGTTCAGCTATTTCATCACCAATATCGCGTTGGGTGTTTTCATCATTACCCGGATAGCTCCCATATTGTATTTTTGGCTTTCAGATTGAATCTTCAAATGTGTCATTCTCATTCTGCAACAAAATAAAATAATTAGTCAATAGATAATATATGTAGTAAACCTTTAAAATACATATAAGATACATTGTAAACCTTCCTAAACACCTATTAAATAACTTTCTAAATACCTACTTAACGTTTAAAATTCATTGTAAAACCTTTGTAAGACTTTTTAAATAGCTTGTAAAGATTTTCAATTACCTCTTCTTTTCTTTCTACTCTTTCTTCTTCTGACTGCAAAAAAAAGAGTACACCTTTTTAATTAACTGTTGTAAATTGACTTAAATACGTAAAATCTTTATAAATATTCTTTTACCTGTTCTTTTCTTTCTTCATCTTCATCAGATCTCTGATTATTCTTTCTCTCCATTTTAATGTCTAAAATCTTCTCAATGAGCTCGACTCACTTGTTAAGATCTTCAAGGATTGTAAAAATCCTGTCAAGATTCTCGCTATCAGATATTTTGTTATTCATTTTCTTTTCACCTACTTCTTCAAGGGCAACAAAAACATCAATGCATCTTGTATTCATTCAGTTTTCTTCATTCTATAGCCCATCTTAAAAAGTTTCAGAACTTGTTGGAATTCTGTGTCATTTAGATGAAAACCAGGAACTAAAGACTTGAAGTCTTCTAGGTTCCTTATAATTGTATCCACCTCAATCTGCGAAGATACAATAACATTAAAAATCTTGAAAAAGCAGAACTTCAAATCTCAAAGCCATTCTAAATTACCTTTTGAAATCTCTTGTAAATCCTTTAAACCCTTTGTAAATTATTATAAACGACTTGTAATTCTATAAAAAAAACCCAATCTAAAACACTTTTTAAAATCTCTTGTAAATAATTTTTATACTAAGACATAACAATAAAACTCTTCAAATTATATAAATAGACAGACCAAAGCTTACATCAGTAGTTTGATTTACCAGGTTTACAACCTTGGAAAACTCTGGCGTACTAGTGCTTTTCCACTTCAATATCAAAGGATATTCAGATCAGTATTCCTTATCACTAATTCCATATGCTGCACCAAATGCTGGAACTGCGCTCAACAACCATATGGTTAGCGCAAGTCCAAATCCTCTTAGATCTTATTTTTTGGTTGCCCAAGTTTTCTCGTCCATTCTTAGAATTGAATTTGATAGAATACTGTATGGTTCTTTACCCCACAGTTGGGCTGTGTACATCTTAAAATCAGAAGCATGCTGCAATCTTAACAAAGGAATCTTCTCTTTGTCAAAAGTTGTCAATAGAAGTCCTTCAGTCAACAACACTGCACCAAGACACAACTTTTTTTCATCTTCAACAGGAGCTTCACCTTCCTTAGGTTTTGTAAACTATCGATCTTCGAGGTCACAAAGAGTATATACTCCTTCAGTCGCCCAAAAGTATGGATCTTTTACTGGATCTTTGCCCATTCGTCGAAGTTCCCTATTAGCAGGTTCACATTGAATTCCTGTAAGAACAAAAGACAACGTAAAGACATTTATTACAGGTTTTATAGTAAATACTTTAATAACGATTGTAAATCATGTAAACCCTTTTAAAAACCCTTATAAACCCTTCAAAATCACTTTTTTATCCTTTAAAAACGATTGTAAATCATGTTAACCCATTTTCAAAGCTTTAATTATCCTTGTAAATCATTCTATACCACTTGCTTATGCTTTAAAAATGATTGTAAATTACCTGTCGCGAGGAAGAATTCTCTCATGGAGAACCAGAGTGGTTGGGAATCAACTCTAAACCAAAGAGTTGAACCTTTTGTCCTGACACTATGTAGCATAAGGTAATGAAAAATTTTCCCTGAAAATTTTATTCCTTTCTTTGCCTTCATTCTTGGGGGTAAATCAACTAATGGACCAAAGAATGAGCTTTTAATTTTGGCAAACAGAGTATCGCCTAACGCATCCTCCACTTTCTTAACCAATGACCAATCTGAATGGTGCAGAACCATCCCTATTGAAATCGATTCTTTTCCTTGTTTATAGATCTGTTCAGGTAAAGTTAGAATTTCGCTCTCTGAATCCATCTGCGAAATAATATAAAAAATAAATCAAAATCGAGATCTAAACTATAAGATTTAGGGTGATTTGCAAAAGTATTAATTGTTAAGCAAATCCACTAGAAATTGCACAACTGAGAATCATATTTACCGTAGATTCTTTCGCCGAAAAGTTTCTTCACCGAATCTGGTGATTTTTTTGTCGGATCTTCAAATTCAAAGTCGCCGAAAAAGTTTCTTCACCATATCTGGCGATTTATTCGTCGGATCTTCAAATACGAAATCGTAGTAAGAGAATAAGGTCGGAGAAGAAGAACTGTTTGTCAAAGAGAAGACAAGTGAATTGAAAACCCTAATTTTTCATTAAGGGTAACATAGTCATTTTATGCAAAATAAGAGGCAGTTTTAAAAATGGCCATGAGAAAAGTCATTTTTGCAAAAGGGCACTAAAAATACACTTATTTTGCATCGATTGAGTATTACTTGTCTGTTTTTAAAAATTTGAATTACATCAGATGTAGAAAAAATCGAATATTTTATTAACTATTTGTATTTTATATATAAAGTCAAAATAAATTATATATAAGAACAAATATAGTGATAGAAAAATTATATATATATTTTTAATGTTGATATAGAGATTTTAGGAAATTAGCATTAATAAAATATAATTCAATAAAATAAGATTTAATTAAGGATAAAAAGTTAGGAAAGAGTTAATTCAAGTATTTAAGGCAAATTAACAATTTGTAAGTTTTTAGGAATAGAATATTTTGTTGAGATAGAACTTGTAAAGACCTGAATATTAATATTAAATTGTATAGGGATTTTTGGCCAAAAAGTCTAACAAAAATGTATATATTAATATGTGTATATATAAAAGAAAATATAAATTTTTTTCTAAACGAAAAAGAAAAATTAACAAATTTAGTTATAAATGTGTTATTCGTAATTTCAATTTAGCATGTAATTTTAAAAAGAAAATTATTTACGATGGATAATAATACTAATTAGAAAGGCTCTTGAAATTTAAATTAACAATACAATTTATTCAACATTAATTTAAGAGCCCCTTAATTTAATTGGATAGAAAAAAACTAACAAAGCGAAACAAGTCTACATATACTTATTTAGTTGTCTATGTCTAAAAAAAAAAAAAATATTAACAAAAAGGAAAATTAACAAATTTATTTTAACATTTGTTATTGGTCAATTAAATTAGCATGTAATTTTCTATTTAAAATTAATTAGTTTAGATAATATACTAAATCAAAAGCCCACTGAGGTTTAAAATAACAATTAGATAACAAACCCGCACTATATTAACAACTAATTAAAAAACGGTATAAAATGATTCACGTAAATTATTATGGATAAAATTATATATTACATTTTTGAGGTAATTATATATTTGATTATTAACTTAGTTAGAATATATATACCATAATCGGTGGAAGAATAAAATTACCAATCAATTATAAAATATTTTTCAATTCCATATTTTAGATTTAGTGGATATGCATCTTATTAAATCGATTATAAATTTTAAAATAGATATCTCATTATTGATCCTTTTAAATATACTCTAATTATTTAATTAGTAGAAATCAAGGAACAGAGGATGCTGACAAAAAATAATTCCAAAAGTTAACATTAAATTTGGGTGATTGTTAAGATAGCGAACATTAGTAATTAAACATTACGTATAGGTGAAATTGAACCAAAGGTTGACGAGGAGGCTGAACGACAAATTGATTTTCCCTAACAGGGGCAAGGGCACTTTGTGGTCGCCAGAAATGTCTAGTAGGGGCCATTGGTCGAGGGTGGATACATTTGCCTTTCTCACAGACGATTTTGGGCATTTTGGATTATCGACTCGGATAGTACTGAAGGTGTACAAATAACAATCTAAAAATGAAAATTTAAGCAACCCAGATAAATGTAGATTTAATCCATAACTTTGAGATCGTGATAGAATGGAATCCTAATTCTCTGTCACATTGAAGAGAGTGGGGTGTCGTGGTGAGATGGGTTAGTGGCGACATATGTAGTGGGTCCTACAAAAAAATAGTTAGACTAGGGAATAAATTTTCTCATGTCCAAAATAAATCATGTGTGTCCAAATTATGTTGTCCAAAGATATATATCCTTATGGTGTATAATATATAGACGTGGATAGGGACGTAGATGTCTTGTAACATGCAACCCAACGGGGACTCATCTAGGTAATACATACATAGACTGAACTCATTAAACACCAACAACAAAATAAGATGGATAAGCCTTAGCAAATATTGAAATGAAGATTAAATAGCAAACGAGAATATCACATTAAAAAGTCAGACTAGCAGAAGCATAAATACAAAAAAATCAAGTTTTAGAAAAAGATAAACATGTAGATAGACAGATAATGATGGATAACACATTATGAAAACATTGTCTTTCAATATTTGGGACAATTAGCTCTTTTGTGTGCCCGAGATTTGCAACGGGAGCAACGTGGAATACTCTCTCGAACTCGGGGTTGAGCCCAGTAAGCTCCATGGATTTGTACCCATCCTCCGTCCTTTCCATAAGGTTCCATCCATAAACTAGCTCTACAACTTCATCAACCAAATTCTCATATGCGATTCCTTTGTATAATACAGCAGTTAAAGCATGTGGATTGTTGGCTTCAATATATTTTGTAAAGAAATGATAATAGATGGAATGCGGCATTGACCACCACATAAAATACCGAGATATGTCAAGGCGGACACAACTTAGAGTTTCCTCGGAATAGACTGCCGCTTTAAATAACAGACCAGCCTTAACAAAGGGTTTCAAAGCATCAACACCAGATTCTGAGTAGCTAACAATTTTAGCAAGCACCGGGGTGGCAAGTAAATTTATGGGATAGCAACAACCTGTTGAAAAAAACAAACGGAAGAGATTGTTAGTATTTGCTTAAAGATGTAGTTAAAACTATAGAAAACTAAGTACTTTAGGTTTGGATGAACAACCATTTTAACATCTGAAATAGATGATGTTTCATTGTTGTGTATCTTCGTAAACTTCTGCATAATTTCTCTGTGTTCAGGTTTTAACTAAAGAGATGGGTAATGGAAAAAACATAAAACAATTTTGGATCTTTATTATATAGAGATTATTAAGGTTTGAGTAAGTAGTTACAGTATTTTTGCGGTTTTACTAAAAGTTATAATCGGTGGGAAATTGTCCCGCTATAAAACAGTTTCTCAATTTTGGGGACGGAACTCAATTCAGATGCGGATAAAAGAGAGAGAATATAACGTATAGACCTAAAAGTGATTAGGATATGAAAGAAAATCAATTTATTAACCTATCTATAAACAGCAATCCACGAAAGTAGTTTCTTATGGATTAAAAATGAAATTTTTATTGAAAGACATTGGTATTAGCTAATCATGTATCTGTAGCAATAATTTGTTCGTAGCAACCGAAAAAAAGGAAAAATGACGATAATAATAAATAATATCAAGAAATTACAGTATTCAAACGATAAGAAAGTGACATTAAGTTTGAGGGGTACATAAGAGGGAAAAAAAAAAAAACTTGTGATAATAATATTGAAGCAGCAAGCATTGTGATGATTTTATTCCTCTTGTATTAGTCGACAACCTTAAAAGAGAATGACAAGAAATAGTGGATAAGTTTATAAAATGTTATTTGAAGAAATTATTTTAACGAAAGAGTACATACCATTTTAATTTCTTTCACTTCCTCGAGATCAGGTTCAGGATACACAATTGATATAGGGGCATGGCTTACAATCTTCACACGGTGACCACCGGCATAATATATAACTACCTTCCATCAAGCAAGGGCAATAACAATATTGTTATTGCGAAGGGATCAAAACCTTCTGTCAAAGTCCACTGCGATTTCTCCATAAGCCTCGCATTGCAATATTGTTCGGCTGAAAATCAGTAAGAATATGAGATTGTTACCTCTTGTTAATGCAAAGAAATGTAACCATGCTCTGTTGGAAAAAAAACTGAAATTGATGGTAAAGAGATGTACTATATATCTATCCATGATCTTGAAGGGTAGCTTGAATCCGTCCAAATCGGTACCATTCCTCGCAATATTGGTCAGAAATCCATAATCAACAAGTCCACCAAGCAAATTTGGTCAAAATATGAAGAAGATGAGAGACGTAAAATCTGTGTGCTTTGAAAGAAAATTAAATTTGTGAAGTTATTACTTACCAACCAAAGTATCTTTGGGAACAGTGTTTTCGACGATGTAGTCAAATGGAGTGAAGTTGTTAAGCAAAATGGTTTCTCTTGTTGTTGAGGAAGTCACGGCAGTTTGCTCCATGAACAAAATCCGAAATTCATGAGTTGTTCTTATTGCTTCGCAGTTTGGTCGAACAATGAAAGTAGTAATCGTTTTCCATTAATTCTCTTTGATTATGTCATAGTAGAAGGCAGAAAAAGGAGGCCCGATGGTTGCCTTGATCCGCTGTCGTTATGCTATATGACATGTTAATTTTCAGAATATTACGTATTGAGGTGAGGTGGTTGTAATATTAGATAGATAATTCGTCTAGTGTCGTTTATAGTTGAGTTAGATATCTGTAATTAAATGCTAGATGTCTACATACTACTGTCCGTTAATGTTAAATGTAGACGACAAAGAGCAATGATACTATATAACTTCCACAAAATATATGTTCTGTCACAGAATATTACGTATTGAGGTGGGGTGGTTGAAATATTAGATAGATAATTCGTCTGGTGTCGTTTATAGTCGAGTTATTTATCTGTAATTAAATGCTAGATGTCCACATACTACTGTCCGTTAATGTTAATTGTATACGACAAAGAGCAACGATACTATATAACTTCCCCAAAATATATGTTCTGTCCAAGACAACATGTCCAAAGATACATGTCCGTTTGGAATTTATTATAACGACGTGCGCACAAGTATATGGCATTAAAGGGTTATCAATTGGAAATCATTTCTGCTGATTTAGCTTAAACATATATAGGCAAAACTCATTCATGGCAACGAGCGAATTTTGATGGGATCTGACTTTTCAAAGGATTAACCAGAGTAGAAATGATTTATTTACAAAAACAAAGGCAGAACAGTAGAAATGAATAAGGAACCACATTGTCTTTCAAAATTTGGGACTATTTGTTCCTTTCTTTAATTCCTATCCTTCATGCTCTCCGAACAGCTCCGCCCATAAGGTAGATCTATAGCATTCGGCAGCAAAATTCTCATATGCTATTGGTTTGTACAATACAACTTTCAAAGCATGTGGATTGTTGGCTTCAAGACATTTTGTGAAGAAATGATAATAGATAAAATGGGTGAAGAAATGAAAAAGTAGCATTAGTGAAGAACTTGATGATGAATGTTGTGGAAATAGGAAAAATGAATGCTAAACCATACATATCTGGAGCGCTAGAGAGGGTTTTGACAAACGGTGAATAATCGGCTTTTTAGTGTTGGTAAAAGTGGTTGTGTCTCAGGTATCGGTTGCGATGTCAACTCGGCTATGAGACGTGCTTCAGCTTGGGACGTGCTTCAGCTTGGGAGAGAATTGGTTTTTCTCTTTTACGCGCCGGGGATGAATCAGATAACTCAACATATTGATATGCAGGTGAGTTAGAGTGTTATGACTTATTATCCTGTACGGGAAAATGTAATATCAAACCAATAGACATAAGTTGTTACAGAACTAAAAACTTATTCCCTATCCATTATGAACAATAGTGAATATATGTTAAGCAATACCTCGTTTCTTGTACCCCCACTATTGGAACTATGTGTAGGAGATGATTGGGGGTCTTTGTCAGCTTTGGAACTGATATCAAATACAGGCTTCCCAAACACAACCATTGCCTGAAATAAGAAGATAATGTTAAAAACAATCCAAACAGTGTTGTCCAATAAAACATACCAGAAAAGTATGATACTTGTTATTGATGTATACTTTCATAGGATCAATGTTGACTTCACAAACTCCTGAATGAGATGCTACAACCGTCTCCATGGTGACCTGAATGTTGAAGTACAAAAAAAGATGGTGAGAAAAAATAAGAAAATATTACCTGCAAATTATAACGTATCCACAAACTTCTATCAAATATAAAAGTGAACATGCAATCCTAATTTAGTTTAGACATAAGGATGACCTTCTTTTTAAAAAACATTGGAAACCCTAACAATAAATGAGATGCTGGAGGCCTCTCTATGGTGTCGTGAATGTTGAAGTACACAAAAAGATGGTGAGAAAAACATAAGAAAATATTATCTGCAAATTTTAAAGTATCCACAAACTCTTGTCAAATATAAAATTGAACATGGGATCATAATTTAGTTCAGACCTAATGTTGACCTTCTTTTTAGAGAACTTTACCCTGTGGAGCATTTTTTCTATAAATGTTTGTTGCATTATGACTAAGAGATGCAACATACCTCTACAATATCTAATAAATCAATAAATGTAAATGATTAACTGAAACTAGTTAGAAATGTATACCTCCATAGGATCATTGCCAATCTTTACTTCGGGTTGCGCCTCCGACACTAAATGCGATGTTGCAGGCATCTCCAAAGTAACCTGAATGTTAAAGTACACATGTAACTGGTTAGAATAAATATAAGAAATATTGCCTACAAATTATGAAGTATCCACAAAATCATGTCCAATAACACAAAAACCGCAACCCGTAAAATGATACTTGTTATTACTGTATACCTTCATAGGAACACCGTCGATGTTGACTTCTGATTGAGTCTCTAGCAATGAATGAGATGCTGCAGCCGTCTCGATGTTGTCCTGAAAGTTGAAGTCCCCAAAAATATGGTCAGAAAAAATAAAAGAAATATTGCCTACAAATTATGAAGTAACCACAAAATCTTGTCCAATAACACAAGAACCGCAACCCATAAAATAATACTTGTTGTTACTGTATACCTTCATAGGATCACAATCGATGTTGACTACTGGTTGAGACTCTAACAATGAATAAGATGCTGCATTGCCCTATGGAGAATTGCCCTGTGGAGAATTATTTCTATAAATGTTTTTTTGGACAAGGACTGAGAGATGAAGCATGCCTCTCCTGTGTCCAATAAATCAAGGAACTAGTTAAAAATGTATACTTCCATAAGATCATCAAGTTGTGGCTCCACCACTTATTGAGATGCTGCATCCGCCTCCAAAGTGACCTGAATGTTGAAGTATACTTGTAAGTATCCACAAAATTTTGTCTATAATAACTATGCACATGTGCCATTATTTGGTTTAAGGACTAGGATGCAGAAACTCTCCCCAATGTGTTATATCAAATTATATATTAGCTTACCTCCGTCATTGGATCATCGTCAATGTTTTCTTCGGGTTGCGTCTCCAACACTGAAAGAGAAGCTTCAACCGTCTCCAAGGTGTCCTGAATAATGAATTACAAACGAATATGGCTTAAGGACTGTGACAATAAGTATGTTTAAGGACTGGGATGCAGCAACCCTCTCCGATGTGTTCCCACAAATTATATATTAGCTTACCTCCATAATATTATCTTGCTCGAGAGGAGGTTGTTTTTTGTTGCTTAGGTTTGCACTTGAATCAAACTGATTGTAAAGTACAATAGTCAAAGGTGTCAGAATCTATAAACTGTTAAATAAATTGTTTGATTTGTTCTGTTTGTATTTATAAAAGTACCTGAATTTTGCCCTCCTCATCTGCTTCATTGCCATTTGGATCTTTGACATCAGTGTCATAAATTGGGTTGCCTTCTTTTGCATCATCCTTATAAGATTCCTGTGATTCATTTGGAGTATGATAGACGTCAATGGTGTCATCAGTAATCACCTGAAACAAGATTTGTTGACGTAATCAATTCTACCAAGGAGATATTGGAAATTAAATATTACACTAACCGTGTTTGTCAATGTGGTTCTATAAAAGGAGTCCTCTTGAAACTTCTGGAATTCAGCATCAACAACTAATATACAAGCGGGGTGGGGGGGGGAAGAGGAGGAGAAAACATCTCGTGAATTATCCTTTTGCTCAAATTGATGTTATCAAGAGTGAACTTTTTTGATTAAGTACATATAGATGTGGTAACAGAATAATCAATAAACACATAAGGTTGAACCAGCAGACCTCAAAATCAAATTCCTCATTCTGGTGCTCAGACAGCGTGTGTGAATGAGATGGATTCTATGAGGAAAATAAAGAACCTAAGGGGTTTCAGATTGGATAGGTACCTCCAATGACTTCTTGCGCTTTGATCTAGAAGAACATGGAACAAAACTGAAGGAGAGTTTTCTGGACCGCTTGAATATGATAGCTTTTCTTTTCTTTTTAAGCTTCATTACACGATTTGATAGCTCTTCCACCGTGTTTTGTAGTTCAACGAGCAACCTAGACTTCTCATCATGAGATAGCTTTAGTTATGGATTAGTACGAGTTGAATACCTATGCCATGATTTGACAGGGTCAGACTTCACCCGTAGTCTCTTCTTACGATCCACAATGTGCTATTTGTGAACAACAAATAGCTTCTTCTTTGAGATTTTAATTGATGGCAATGTGCATCACCTCTTGGCCATTCGCTTTTTTTGAATTGATGAGATGTCAGTATCGAATCTTTCATGTGCGCAACTTTCATATCTTTCACCTCATCATCCCACTCTGTCCAACTTTGGTGAACATTAATATCTTCAACTATAAGCGGATCCACTAGTCTCTATTGAAAAATAGAAGGTTATTATTAGTAAATAAGACTGGATATATAGAAAGAGAATATTATAGAGACCATATAGAAACTTTTGGGTTAATAAAAAAATACCTTAAGGTTGCTTTCTAAAGCGTGAATATGAGGAAGGGATATCTGTTGTGTTGGATGAGTTAAATTTTCCAATGAATGATTGTCAAGGAGGTGTCGTCAAAGGACAACAAATCTACCATTCCAGGTATGTTACGAAATGCTAAGAGCTGCAGCGCATGCGGGAACCTTTAAGACGGAATGAGATGTGTTGAAGTTGCTTCTCCAAATTCTGAATAGGATCGTTTGTGAGCTGTCTTTTACCTGTGCACTTATCGAGAATCCGTTTCTCGGGTGTCATCGCTTCTACCGTCTTCATAAATGACTCTCTACCACAAGGAAATGAAAGGAATTTCTCTAGATCTGCCAACATCTCTACATATTTAAATGTAGGCCTACCAGTTTGGTTCGATGCTATGAGGACACCATCTACAATTAGTAGAAACGCGAGCTTCAGTTTGTGCTCAGAAGACAATTTCTTGCGTCTCTTGGTTAGCATGGCTGATATATCCCCTAACGTAACCGTCTTGTCTGGACCAATTAACTCGTTCCGGTAACTCTTCTTGCCATCATCATAAACCGGAGTATTTTCAGGGTCGTACTCCACCGGAAACTCCCCACAAGGCAAGCCAGCCAGGGAAGCAAATTCAAGTAGTGAAAATCACATTGGGTGTGTCCAAAACTCATACTTTTTCTTAGTAACCAACTTCCTACATAGTAAGGCATGAATGACTTTACCCGAAGTCGCAACCCTACTAACCGACAAATGGAATAGAGATCCAAAGCATGACTGAAGAATAAAATCGAATTTCTCTGTCTCATCAAAAACCTTCCGGACAAAGGATAGAATATCTAGTCTAGAGTATACATTCAGCCTTCCCTTCGAATATTGATCGCTGGCGAAGAGTCCATTAGGAAGTTTTGAATCCCCACTGAGAATATGTGATGGGTTGAGTTGTTAAATGGGTTAACCCATTTAAATAAGAATTTAATTAATTATTATTGTAAAACAAAAATAAATAATTATCGTTATTAATAATTATTATTTCATTACGGATTCTACTTTTACGGGTTTACGTTTTCGGCGGAAAAATTACGGGTTTACTTTTTTGGCGGAAGAATCATGGGTTTACATTTTTTTCGGGAAAATTACGGGTTTATGTTTTTGGCGGAAAAATTACAGGTTTACGTTTTTGGCGGGAAAATCACGGGTTTACGTTTTTTTGGCGGAAAATATTATTTTCTAATGTAATTTAGCAAATATGATTTATTTATATATATATATATATATATAATTATAAATATCGAATTAATATGTTTGAATTCAAAATTGGCTTAAATATTCTAAATTTATATAAATAACTGTAATAACATTTAATTAAACCATCTTTTATGTTTCATAATTAAAATATAAAAATATTTTTAAACATTAAAAAATAATACATTTTTGGTTTGATATTTAAATATTAATTTTCATAACATTTATTAATTTCCGCTTTGAAAATAATTCATAACTTAAATATACAAAATTATTTTCGAATCTTATTTAATTTGATCTATTTACGTGTATTTAATATGATTGATTGAGTATTCGAATATGATATAAAAATTATGATTATACTCCCTAAATCTGATATTATAATCGTTTAAAACAAGCATATTCCACAAATTTATAATTATGTATATTTAATATGAATGATCATTGATTGAGTATTCAAATATGAAAATGAAAATTTTCATTTATTTTTTTAGCATTGCTCTCAAAGCTTAAAAGAAGATTTCACTAGAAGATTCAAAATTTTAACCCTAAATCGACATCCTCTCTTCATTATATAAGATCATCCATATCTTTCAACAAGACATCCATTGTTTTCTTCCCAGTTTTATATAAATTATTTAATTATGATTTTGTTTAATTTAATTTATTTGTTTTATTTTATGTTTCATTATTAACTAAATTTTTCATATTCAGATTATAGCTCTCTGATATTTGGAAAAATTCGACTATAGATCATCACAACTATCTTCCAATGAAAAACAAATTTATAAGGTATGCAAAAAAATTTCTCAACCATCACCACTTTTACTCAACCGCTCATTGACTTTTTTTTATAAAAACTTTTGACCTTAGATTTTGTTTTAATCTTGACTTGAATATAAAAATAATTCATTAAGATATCAATCTAAATTTGGTCAAAAACAAAAAATTAATTAAATGATGAAAGATCCAATATTTATGGAATATACAAGAAAAATACTTATAATATTTAAATAGAAATTTAAAATTCTGCCTACAAAACATATATTATAGATTATCACTTTTCAATAATTCTGAAGTAAATATTAAAATAACAATCGAAAAATAGTTTAACAAAAAAGGATTTGTTTTTTTTTTAAATGTAACATATATTTTATTATATGAGGTAACTGAGCATGGAAAAGGTTTTAGAGTTGATATGAATGCAAAGAAATGTGTGTGTAGGAGGTGGAGTATGATATGATTACCTTGTCGACATGTACTACAAATAATATTGGTAAAAAGCTGAAGCTTGAAGATTTCGTTGTCTCAGATTGGTATTTGACTACAAGTTGGGTAAATCAATACAGTGAGACACTTATGGGAGTATATGGAATGGATTTTTGGGGAAAATCTAGGGAATCTACAGTTCAACCACCATCAAGGGATAAGGGTCGTAAAAAGAAGCAGAAAAGAATCAAGTTGAAAAATGAGTCACCACAGAAGAAGAAGATGAAAGAGATATGAGCAAATCAACCTCCTCAGAAAATGCAAAAATTGACAAGACAAGGAGTGACTCTTCATTGTGGACATTGTGGATCAACAAGCCATAACATAACAAGGTGTAACAACATAGGAGTCCCAGTGAAAAGCTAACCAAAGAAGCAACAAGAGGCAAATTCTTCCTATATTCTTAGGAACCTCCATCCTCCAAATTATAGTCCAAACACAAGTTTGTAGTATCTTTGGAATATTTAATGGTTAATAGTATTTCTGATTTTTATTTATTTTTAATTCGCAGTATTTTTCAAAAGACCCGTGCAATGCCAATATATACCACGGATTAAATATTAGTGCTGGAACTAGATATTTTGGTCAAAAATTTAAAGGTCTTATATATTGAAGGCAAAAAAGTAGAGAATTGTTGATAAATTTAAAATGGTAAATGAACGGGCAAGCAGACAATAACACCTCAATATGGTGTTTAGGTAACTCAATTAGAGAATTTAAAAATGAAAGAAGTTTGAACTATTTTTTCATAATGGTGCATGAACAGAATATGAAAATGCTCTTCAAAGTACATCCCAAAATATTAAGACAATTTACTATGTCAATAAAGAAATGTTTGAACTATGTCTTTCGTATAAAAATATATGTATGTAATGTATTAGCAGATGAAGAAGAATATTGAATGCTCGTTGAAAGGAAATAAATACTCATAAAGTTTGAAGAGCCAAATTAAGAAAGAAAAAACTCTTCTGATCCATGGATTCATGTCCGTTTATATATATATATATATATATATATATATGCATGTGAAAGCAGCAAATGCATGTAGACGTGATGGAGGTTTCACACAGTTTACACTGTAGCCATTACAATAATAAACAACAAATACTTCTGGTAGGAGAAGGATATTTCTCTTTTTTTTGTATCTTGCAAGAGCCTTTGGTTCGGGTACTAGCATAACTGTAAATTCTTTCGATACTCGAGGTAGAAACAGATATCATTGTAGTATAGACATTTCCTTATAATCTAAAGTATAAAAAAATTGTTTGACCATCATTGTTACTTTGTCTGTGTTATTATTTGCCATTATATGATGATTACAATATCAGAACACGTAAATTTGCGGTTATAGCAATCATACTTGTTGAGTGTTGTAGAGGAGTTAAAGGTGAAGTGCAAGAATGCGAAGACAAATGTAGAAGAGTTGGAGAGACTTGGATGCATTGTGGTCCATGGTGTTAATGTGCACTCCATGAGCATAGATTGCAGGGTTGTTGGAACGATTCTATATGATAGAATCATCTTCAATTTTTCTCATGTATGGTTTTCTTTTGGTCGTGAGCATGAGAGCTACATCATCTCATATGATTTTTTGTTGTACATATATATATGGTCGCTGTTATTGTTTATGGTGTTTTAAACAAATATTTCCGTACTTGTGAGAGAAGACACAGGAAACACCAAAAACCGGTGGAAGGTTTTTTCAGGAGTGCTAGAGTGATGCTTAAAGACCAATATGGAGAGATTCATGTGACTCATAAGATGGTTCACTCATTTAAGGAGTGGAGGATACTGGTTCTGGGTTTTACATTTGGTTTTCGTTGTCACAGAGAAGTGGAAATTAACGCATGCAATATCTAGGTTACACTAATAAGAGAGGAGGTGGAAGTGACTATGACTCTAGTTTCCCTGTTGGACAAGCTTCTACTTTCATGTTTAGGAAATTCTAAAGGAGAGTTGATATGAAACCACTCATTTTGTAGAATTCTTTTAAATTATATGATTTGTTTGTCCACCAGAACTAATCAATCTTATGAGTATCATAGGTATCTGGATCATGTCTGAATACCAGTACCACAAGATTTTGTGTCATAATGTATTTCGAGTTTTAGAAAATTAATTTCTATGTACTTTTAAAATTTGTTATAAGGCATGTCCATGGTTTTTTTCCTTCTTATGTATATAACTCCAACACTTTATATAACTACAAATTTAATAATAGATGGAGAGACAAACAAACATAGATGGACATTTTTGGGATTATGAAAATTATTAAGCAATCAGTTATTTGGGCAATAAATAAAAATTAATGGAGGTTATCCTAGCTAATCATAATAATAAAAAAAAAGTGGGTAATCTTAGGTAAATTTTAGTATATGAGTCCATTTACACATAAATGATTAGATTAATTAGGATAACCTCCTTTAATTTTAAATTGGGAGATAAATGGAAAAACATTGAGATAAAATGAAAACTGTTACAAATAATTGATGGATGCCCATTATAAGGCCTATCTTCTAGAATTCTCTAGAATTATTTGTATCTAGAATTTTATTTTGTCACCAAGTAAAATTCTTCACTTGTACTCCTATATAAAGGACCCTTTATTCATTGGAATAATACACTCATTTTGTACAATCTCTTTCTCTAGTTACAACACGTTATCAGCGCGCTTTAAAAGAAACAATGAATGGTGGAGAAATATGCTTGGCAGACAATGCAACTAATCATACTATTTTAAAAAATAAGAGATATTTCTCTTTTTTGACAATGAAAGAAGCAAGTGTAACTATCGTAACAGGTAGTGCAAAGATAATTGAAGGCTTTGGAAGAGCAAATATAGCAATGCCTATGGGAACAAAATTAGAGATTGTGGAGGCCTTATACTCTCCTAAATCTCAAAGGAACTTATTAAGTTTTAAAGACATCTGCAGAAATGGATATCATATTGAGACTATAAGCGAAGGTAGTATCGAATACCTTCGAATCACAAGTAATATCCAAGAATCTCAAAATATTCAGGAAAAACTACCTGCTTTCTCCACTGGTTTATATTATACTACAATTAATACAATTGAAGTAAATGCTACAGTAAACCAGAACTCTACAGAAAACATTAAAGTTTGGCATGACCGGTAGGCCATCCCAGTACAATAATGATGCGAAAGATAATCACGAATTCATGTGGACATTCATGAAAGAACCAATAGATTCGTCCTAATGATTTTTCATGTGTTGGTTGTTCACAAGGCAAGTTGATTATACGGCCTTCACCAGCTAAGATAAATTTCGAATCAATCAATTTTTTGGAATGAATACAAGGAGATATTTGTGGGCCGATTAACCCATCATGTGGAACTTTATAATCCTTTATGGTTTTAATTGACTCATCTAGAAGATGGTCGCATGTATCCCTATTATCAACTCGAAACCTGGCGTTTGCAAGATTGCTTGCTCAGTTGATTAGAATACGAGCATATTTTCCAGACTTTCCTTTAACAAAAATGTGTCTTGATAATGTTGGTGAATTCACATCTCAAGCTTTTAATGACTATTGTATGTCTATTAGGATAAGTGTTGAACATCCTGTAGCACATGTTCACACACAAAATGGTTTATCAGAATCACTAATCAAGTGTCTTCAATTGATTGCTAGACCATTACAAATGAAATCAAAACTCCCAATATCTGCTTGGGGACATGCTATATTACATGTAGCATCATTGATTCGCATCAGGCCAACAAGTAATCATAAGTTCTCTCCATCTCAACTGGTTCTCGGTGAGGAACCAAATATTTCTCATCTCAAAGTTTTTGGATTGTGCTCTATATGTTCCAATTGCTCCACCACAGCCATATAAGATGGGACCTCAAAGAACGTTGGGAGTATATGTTGGTTATGATTCCCCATCAATAATTAAGTATCTCAATCTATCTATAGGAGATTTATTCAAAGCTCGATTCGTAGACTGTCATTTTAATGAGTCTGTTTTCCTAACATTAGGGGGAGAAAATAAATAGTCGGGAAAAGATATAGTTTGGAATGAATTATCAATGTCTTATCTTTATCCTCGGACTAAAGAGTGTGAATTAGAAGTCCAAAAGATAATTCATTTACAGAGTTTAGCAAATCAGCTGCCAGATGCATTCATTGACCCAAAAAGTGTGATCAAATCACATATACCGGCTGCAAATGCTCCAATAAGAATAAATATCCTAGAAGGACAAAATCAAACTGTAAATGAGTCTAAGACATGTTTAAAGCGTGGTAGACCTATTGGTTCCAAAGATAAAAATCCTCGAAAAAGAAAAGGGGCAAAAATTGGCATAGGTAAAACAGAGGATATAATTACAAATGAAGAATCTCCAGAAGAGAGCTTAGACATGACACATAAAGAAATTCAGGTACCTGACAATGAAGAGATCTCAATTACTTATGTCATGTCTGGAATAAAATGGAACCAAAAGCAAATCGATATCCATGATATTTTTGCATGCAATGTAGCAGTTGATGTTATGGATGAGGATCATGAACCAACATCTATTGAAGAGTGTACACAAATAAGTGATTGGCCAAAATGGAATGAAGCAATAGATGCTGAATTAAAATTTCTTGCAAAGAGAGAAGTGTTTAGACCAGTAGTCCGTACATCCAAAGGTGTAAAACCAGTTGGACATAAATGAGTTTTTGTACTAAAGAAGAATGCAAATGGTGAAATTGTGAGGCGTTTAGTCGCACAAGGATTCTCACAAAGACCATGAATTGACTATGAAGAGACATGGTGACTTGATTTACGTTTGATGGATGTTGTCACAACCTATTTATACGGTCTACTAGAAAATGACATTTATATGAAAGTCCGAGAAGGATTAAAAATGCCTCAAGCAGTAAATTCAAATTCTCGAGAACAATACTGCATAAAATTAAATTGATCCCTTTATGGATTAAAAGAATCAGGGCGTATGTGGTATAATCGCCTTAGTGAGAACTTGCTAAAAGAAGGCTACAAAAATGACCCTGTTAGTCCATGCATCTTTATAAAAATTTTGGGAAAGGATTTGTTATAATTGCAGTTTATGTTGATAATTTAAATATTATGGGAACTATTGCAGAGATCTCATTCACTGTAGAATATTTAAAGAAAGAATTCGAGATGAAAGATCTTGGAAAAACGAAATTTTGTTTAGGACTACAAATCGAACACCTAAAGAACGTAATTCTGGAGTATCAAGAGACATATACCAAAAATGTTCTCAAAAGATTCTATATGGATGGAGCATACCCCTTGAGTAGTCCAATGGTTGTAAGATAACTTGATGTGGATAAACATCCATTCCGTCCTTGGGAAAACAATGAAGAAGTTCTTAGTCCTGAAGGACCATACTTAAGTGCAATATGAGCACTGATGTATCTTGCTAGTCATATAAGACCTTATATATCATTTGCGGTGAATTTATTAGCAAGGTTCAGCTCATGTCCAACTTGAAGGCATTGGAATGGAATTATACATATACTTTGTTACCTCCAAGGTACGAAAGACATGGGTCTGTATTTTCCTAACAAATCCAAGTAGCGAGTGCGAGTGTGTATGGCTAAGATCCATAGTTCACCATATACAAGAAGATTGTGGTTTGTATGCAGGGAAAAAGGCTCCAACAATTATGTACGAAGACAAATGCAGCATGCATCCCACAACTCAAAGACGGATACATTAAAGGTGATAGAACAAATGCAGCATGCATCCCACATTCTTCTTCACACACGATCTACAGAAGAGCGGCGATGTATGAGTTCTACCGATCCGTTCGAACGATAATCTGGCTGACCTATTCACCAAGGCTCTACCTACTGCTACTTTCAAGAATTTCGTCTATCGTATCGGATTACGCCGTCTCAAAGATCTCGACGTATATACTCATAAGGGGGAGTAATGGCGTGTTGCACTCTTTTTCCCTTAATCATGGTTTTCCCAATGGGATTTCTTGGTAAGGTTTTTAATGAGATATCATTTCAGATGCACTACGAGCTATGGTACTATAATGGTCATCAAGGGGGAGTGTTATGAATAATAGATGGATGCCCATTATAAGGTCAATCTTCTAGAAGTTTCTAGAATTACTTGTATCTAGGGTTTTACTTTGTCACCAAGTAAAATCCTTCCCATGTACTCCTATATAACGGACCCTTTATTCATTGAAATAATACACTCATTTTCTACTATCTCTTTCTCTAGTTACAACAACAACTAAAAAGTTAAAAGAATACTATACAACAATAAGCAAAAATAATTCTGACCAAAGATTGTAAGTTTAGTCAACGATCAGAAATTTATGATCATTCAGGGTTTGGTTTTGGATATGGGTACCAGAGCTAGGTACTACATCATGTAGAGTGCGAAAAATATGGTAAAAGACGTCAGTGGAGTCATGTTACTCATAAGATGGCTCATGCATCCATTTGACAAGTGAGAGATCAAGATTGTCTAGCTGAAGAAAGCGTTCAATCTGTGTTTGATCCGGGAGGTGGAGTTTCACCAATTATGTTTTCTTGGTTACTCAAATAAGAAAGGAAGTGGACGCCGCTGTGACTCTAGCTTTCGTTTCAGAAAATCTTCTACTTTCCTGTTTCAAAAACGAAGTCTTAAAAACAAAATCTGTTGAAGTGTGTTTTGGATTACTTTTTCTTTGTGATGAAGATATGAAACTTACTAATTTGTATATATGTTGTTACTGGATAACTTTCATGGGACAAGGATAATAGTTTTTTTTAACCTCTTCAGATCGACAAGCCCGATCCACAGTTAATCTCTACTACACGGATAAGACGATTTACTGGATTCGAATTCCGATAGAAAAAGCGGAGTGTAATGGAGCTAACCACTTGACTAAACACTATTGAATTAAACACCTTAGAACCTAGAAGATTGCAAGTATAAAAGACTCTTTCTTTTATTAGTTAAGGAAAATAACTCAAAACCTAAACCTTACAAATCTCTCAAGTTCTCAAAACACACACAAGTTATGTCACACTTTGACATCTCCTTATATAGAGAACTCTTATACTTAATCCAAATCTAATTAGGATTGTATTTAAATAACTCTTAAACACTTCGTTAGATAACTCCTAAAGACCGAAATATTATCTCTTTAATAACTTATATCTTAAGTTATCTTCAAGCTTACTTCAACATTCTTCCCCTTAAGCTTGAACTCACATTTCACCACATCTTGAACTCCAACAAGATCTCTCATTTCCTTGAACTTTATCCTTGCAAGCGCCTTAGTTCAGATATCGGCTCTCTGCTCCTTACCGGGAATGTGCTCTACTTCAACTTGCTCATTCATAACACATTCTCGGATAAAGTGATATCTCTTGTATATACGTTGGCTTCGACCATGAAAAACAGGAATCTTTGTAAGAGCTATTGTTGACTTGTTGTCGATTAGAATGGAACTTTCTTACACGATTCTCCAGTGATTTCTCCGAGAAGCTCTTGAAGCCAAATGGCTTGTTTTGCTGCTTCAGCGGCAGCCATAAACTAAGCTTCACACGATGACAAAGCCACGTTTTCTTGTTTCTACGAACACCAACTTATGGGACAGTTGTTAAGGTAAAAGATGTGACCTGTTGTGGTTCTACCATCGTCTTCATCAACGTTGTGGTTGCTGTCACTGAAACCTATTAACTTTGTTTAATTCATCCGCTCAAAACAGAGTCCATAGGGCGGAGTTCCTTTTAGGTACCAAAGAACTTGTTCAAGTGCTACTCCATGGGATTCTTTTGGCTCATACACGTACCTGCTAAGAACTCTGACAATGTAAGAGAGATCCGGTCTTGTGTGAAGTAGGTATCGAAGACAACCAATGTTTCTCGTGTACTCCTTCTCATCAATGCCGTTTTCTCCTTGTGCTTTACATAGTTGACATTCACATCCATTAGAATATACACTACATTACAATCATCTATTCTTGCTTCTTCGAGAACCTTTGATGCATATCTCTCTTGTTTTAGCATACTCCCTTCTTCATGTTGAATTACTTTAATGCCTAGGTAGTAAGTTAGCTTTCCAAGGTCACTCATCTCGAATTTTCCCGCCATTCCTTCTTTGAATTCTAGTATTACTTGTAAGTTGGACCCTGTGACAAGTAAATCGTCGACATAGACAGCTACAACAAGAAACTCATCATTCTCCCTCTTTTGATACAGAGATGGTTCCTTGGAATACTTAACGAATTTTTGCCCCAGAAGAATCTTGTTCAATTTGTTGTCCACGCCCTAGGTGCTTGTTTAAGTCCATAAAGTGCTTTGTTCAGTTTATAGACTTTATTTTCGCTTCCCTCTATCACAAAACCTTCAGGCTCAGGCTACGAGACGTAGACCCGTTCTTTCAACTCACCATGAAGAAACTCTGTTTTCACATCAAGATGATGTACCTCCCATCCTCTAGCTACTGCTAACGCAATGATAAGTCGGATTGTTTCAGTGCGAGCCACAATAGCAAACACTTCATCAAAGTCAACACCATGTCTTTGCACATAACCTTTAGCCACAAGTCTTGCTTTGTGTTTATTTATACTTCCATCCGAGTTTTGTTGGATCTTAAAGACCCATTTCAGTCCAATTGGTTTAGCTCCTGTAGGAAGACCAACTAAATCCCAAGTGTGGTTCTTTTCAATCGATGAGATTTCTTCTACGCACGCTTGTGTCCATTCCTTTGACTCCTTTGCGTCATTGAAGTTCCATGGCTCTTCGTTTATTGCAAACAAGAGTCTCTCGCATTCTGTTTGATCCATCAAGATATAGTCATGTAAGTGTCTTGGCCTTGAAGTCTCTCTCTGCGACCTTCTTAATGTTGTTTGTGGTGGTGCTTGTTGTTCTTCTGTTTATGTGTCAAGAGTAGGCGGCACATGTTCCTCGACTGGTTCTGTATCATGACTTTCATCCCTCTTGTGATTCTCTGTTTCTCCATTGACTTTGGCTTCCCTTATACCATTGTTTCCAAATTCACCAAATGATAAACTGAACAAACCTGAGTCACTATTAGTTTCATCTTTATCATTACTCCACCTCCAGCTCTTAGTCTCATCAAAAACAACATATCTACTCACTACTACCTTCTTCTTTGTTGGATCCAATAGACGATATGCTTTCGAGCCGGGCTCTGTTCGGAGGTGTACTAGCATTCGTGAGCAATCATCCAACTTCTTTAAGTTCACAGTCTCTACTTTTGCGTACCCAATGCAACCAAATACCCGTAAGCGCTCAACGTTCGGTTTCTTTCCTATGAAGGCTTCGTATGGTGTTTGGTTAACTAAGGTTCTCGTTGCCACTCTATTTATGAGATAGGTTGCATGTCTCACCATAGATAGTTTGGAATATTCATTAACGGTTATTTTTTCCGTTAGTGTCTTTTATCGCAACTTCTCATACAACTGTATTTTTTATCTAAACAGTTGTGTCTATTAAAATATTGACAGTTACTCTTTTACATTCGTGTCTTTTAATCGTAAACATTAGATTACTAATTAAATATCGGAAATTTTGCTTAAATCAAAAAATATCACATTTAATATCAAATTTTTTATAGATTACTAATTTACTACTCGAAATTCAAATACTATCGATTAATATTTAAATGTATATATATTACATCCGTCTATTTAGGTGGGCTTTATCTAGATAAGATGAAAGTACAGTTTTACAAGTTACAAACTCATATGATTGTGCCACGTGTCAAATATAACGATCAGATGTTTTACTGTATCACTAAAAATTTAATTTTTTTATTTTTTTTTTTAAAATAAAAAAACTAAAAAAGTAAACAAATTTACATATACTAATTTTATTATATATATATATATATATAGACAAATATTTTGATCAACCTAAAGGAAAATTTACAAATTTGTTACTACATGTGTTATTGGTCGATTAAATAAGTCTAAAATGTATTAATTCAAAATAGAATCATTAGTATGAATAATCTATACTATATAAAAGTTGAAGCTATTTGCTTATAAAGACGTCCACATAGGATATAGAACGACTAATCGGGGTTGGACATGTCATTAATTAACATTTTTTTACCATTTTATTGATTAACTTTTATAAATTTTACGAATTTTCTATAATAAGATTATTATATGGAAAACAATATATATGGAAAGAAGAGATATGACAACTTTTGAAAATATAGCATATGGAAATAAGAAAAGTGTAAAATTGTTTAGGCTATTTGCTCTTTACGGCGTCCACATAGAATTTTAAACAACTAATTGCAGTTGAAGATGTCATTAATTAGCATTTTTAGCCATTATGTTAATTTACATTTTTAAATTTTAACAAATTTCTATGTTAAAATATTTATGAAAAGAAAAAAAGATATGGAGATAAGAAAATGTATTATTTGATTAGTATATTATAGAAATATTAATGTCATTGTTAGTGTCACTATGTTAGCTTCCAAATAAATTAAAAAAAAATCTTAATTCTAAAATAATATATATAATAAGAATTGGAAAAAAAATCAAATATAAAAATAAATTTTCTAAAACTCTATACTATAGAAAAGTCGAAGCTTATGAGCCTCTAAAGACATCCACATAGGATTTTAAACAACGAATTGCGGTTGGACATTGTCATTAATTAGCATTTTTAGTCATTCTGTTAGTTTACAATTTTAACTTTTTAACAAACTTCAATATTAAGATATTTATGAAAAAGAAAACAAGATATGGAAATAAAAAAACGTATAATTCAATTATATAATGTTGAAATATTAATGTCATTGTTAGTCTCACTATGTTAGCTTCCAAATAAATTAAGAAAAAATCCTAATTCTAAGATAATATAGATAATTAGAATTGGAAAAAAATCAAATATAAGAAGAAGTTTTCTAAATATTAACAAAAAGATAGTAATAAACAACCGTGCAGAAATTTTCCGGAAGTTTGAGAAAATTAAAGTTTAAACAAAAAGAAAAAGCTTAATGACTTAAAGAAAAACTTCTTCTTAACAACCATGGAAATTAATAAAGTCTTAAATAATAAAGCAGTGGTGTCTATATAAATAAACATCTATGGACCATTGATGATAGTCGATCAAAGATTTTACTTTGAAAAGTTTAAACAACTAATTTATTGACTTAACTAAGCGACCTCTCGACAAACTTGAAAAAAGCTTTTACTAATAAGAAAAGGAAGAAACTTTTAAAGAATCATATATATGAAAGTTGAACAACTCTCTCCATATGAGTGACACATCATCACACAAGAAAATGACATGTGTGATTCTACATTAATTAAATAAAAAGATTAAAAACTATTTGAGGAAAAATTCTTTTGTTGTATTAAATCCACCATTAATCTCACTCTTAAATAAATATTCTAACTATACAAATATAATTACATAAAATGAATATAACTTTATTAACTACATAATAACATACACGAAAATAACATAAATTAATAATAAAAATAGTTAAACATAATTATTTTTAAACAAATTTCAAACAACAACCAACAAAATGACAATCACAATGTGAATCCAAACTTTAATCATGAGCCTATCACAATGTTACTGAAGTACATAAAACAAGGAAATGATTATTTATAATCGAGTTAGGCAAATATTAAACCACAAAAATAACATAGTTACACAGAATTGTATTAAAATATCATTATTGTTGTTATATGTATTCATAAAGTGAAAAATATTAAAATTTTATAAATAATCAACTTTATACACAAAAATATATAAATTGATATTTCGAGTCACAAATGAATCTAACCATAAAAATTGTAACTACATATTATGGATCTAATTTTACTAATAATACAAGAATAAACAAATAGTAAATATAAATTAGCAAAAAGAACAATCAATGTAATTTTTTTTTAACAATTTTCAAAACAGATCCACGCGTAGCATGGGTACTCATCTAGTATATATGAAGGTAGGCTATGTGAAAATTTTGGAAGGTAGGCTATGTATTGTTTAAACAAAATCATAAGAGGATGGAAAGATACACCCGTTAAAAAAAAGTGTGTGAAATTTTTTTTAAAAAACAAATTATTTCTAACTCTTTTTTCTCGATAGATAATCAAGCCTATGGCGTCAATGTTTTTTTGCTGTTGATGTCGATGGAAGTCCATCACGAGATTAATAATATTTTATACTAACATATCTTGGCCCACATTAAGAAGCCCACCAAGATTCTCAAGCCCACTATAGGCCCATCAGCTTTTTATTTCTTCAATTGAGTTTGACGTGTTAACTATATAGCCGGAAGGTACCAAAATACTTTTCGAAGCTTTGACCTAACTTGGAGATGAGAGATTTAACAACAGCGATGTCCGATCTTCCACGAGATTTGGAAGAGGAAGTGCTCTCTAGGGTCCAGTTAGCATCTCTTAGAGCAGTGCGAACTACTTGCAAAAAGTGGAACCGTCGTTTATCCAAATATCGCTTTACAAAGAAGTATATTCGTAAATCAAGATCAGCAACGGCGGATAAAGAGTTTTTAGCGATCATGATGTTGGATTCTAGTCTATATCTAATGAATGTTGTTATTGACAAGATCGACAACGAAAACAACGTTGAATCATCTATAGAGAGAAAAGGTAAACTGATTAGCGTAAACGACGCAGATGGAGTCGATATAATAAGCGTCGTCCACTATAATGCTTTGTTGTTATGCCTCACCAAAGAAAAAACACCGAAGGCTTGTGGTTTGGAACCCTTGTCGTGGGCAATCAAGGTGGATCGAAACTGCTTATCGTTGCGGTTTATTTGAATAGTCCAAATGCTTCTTCAATTTTTAACCATTTTATTTGATGTTGCGAGCGATGACGATGACACGATCGGCAGCAAACCCAAAGTGAAATGTAGCCGTCACAAATGACTTGGAAAACCAAAGCTACAGGGTGTCTCCCCCGAAACTTTAAGAGATAAGTTGGAAAAACATACGTTTTTCAAACTTAATTATCAAAGCAGTACGGTTCCTATTCATAATTGGAGATTTCAGCGGGACCACCGTTGTGTCCAATACAGATAAAGTGGGGTATGTTTTCTTTTGTGGAAATTACGTATAAGGGCTTCCATTATTTTTATGAGAAAACGAAACCCTCTGGCCGAGTTCGGGTTTTTGTTTTGTTAAGTCATAGTCAAAGTTAGGAAACGTCTGATCGTTATGGGCTCAACGAAATCGTAAATGGACCTTAAACGGAAATTCTTCTTATCTTAGAAACGAAGTACGTGTTGAAGTCAACTTGTCTTCCTCGTCGACAAATTCAATGACGGAGTGGGAGCTGAAAGAAACGACGGAATTTATGAGATTTTCAAATCAACGAAATTAGTTAACAGGTTGGTGAATAAAATGATTTAATACTCAGACTCTCTTTAGTTTTTTTTTTTTGAAATTAGCTAAATTTTTGGATTGGCAGTTTAGATGCTTTAAATCTTTAAGAACTAGTGATAAATCTGTGAATCTTTTTGTGTGTTTTAGAGAAGGTGATTCAGTTATAGTCGACACTACTTCTGAAGCTGGAAAGACTTGCACAACCATTGCTAAGTGTTTAGAAGCTGGAGAATCATCATCTACAAGTATTGTACAGACTAGAGTTAAACCCCTTGCTGCAGTGGAAGGAGGATACTTTGCTGGTCTGTTATCTTCTGTTCAAGTTAATACCACTGTCTATCCTCCCAACCCTCAGTTTGCTATTGTTCAGAGTACAGATGGTTGTAAAACATCCAGTGAATGGGGCATAAGCGATGAACTTCTGTTAGAAGCCCTAGAAGCAGTGGAGAACTCAACTAATGGTGTGAATACATCTATAGCGGTAGAAGTTCTTGTGTCGGGTGATGACTATGAGTTCTTAGGAAACTCTGATGATTATTTCTCTCTCAGTACAGGGAGTGAATCAGAAGATGATGAGTTCGATGACGATAACCACACTACAGGTCCGCTTCAAGCTGGGAAAGAAACCGTTGTATATGGAGACAATGGGGATGATGATTTTGTTAAGCAGCCCCCTAAAAAGAAAGTCATGCAAAAAGAAAGTAATGTTGGTGCTATGAAAGAGTTTCTGGAAACATTTCAGAAAAGTATAAGCATTGATCAAGTGTATGGGTACGACGAAATTGAGCCAATGTTTGGAGATGATGATATGGATGCAAAAGCAGCTCATGTTAACTTGAGCAAAGAGAATGACAATATGTTTGTCGGAAGGACCTTTGCATCAAGGGAAGATTTCAGGATTGCCTTGTCCATTTATGCCATAAACTTTATTTTCCGCTTCAAATTTACTAGGTATGAGAAACATTACTTGGTTGTTGAATGTTATGATAAACAATGCTGTGATTGGAGAGTCAGAGCACACCAAGTTGGGGACAGTGAAGAGTATGAGTTCAGGAAGGCAAAGTCGGAACATATGTGTAAGGTTGAGACTAGGAGCCGCTTTTCAAAACATGTTACTTCTAAGGTTATAGCTGCATTCCTAAGGGCTAAGTATGCGAAGGCGTTCTGTGGGCCAAGAGCGAGAGACTTACCCGATTCTCTGTTGAGGGAGCACAATGTGCGGATGACGTATTGTGGATGTTGGAAAGCTAAAGAACTGGGTGTTGAGACAGCTCAGGGCACAAATGAGAGCTCTTTCTCCTTGTTACCAGTATATCTTCACGTCTTATAACTTGCAAATCCTGGCACAATTTATCATTTGGAAACAGAGTTGGTATTGGTGATGAGCGATTCAAATATGGTTTCCTAGCATTGGGGGCTAGTGTAAAAGGGTTAATATATCTTCGGAGAGTCATTGTAGTAGATGATACACACCTTTTTGGTAAGTTTCTTGGCTGTCTTCTTACCGCTAGTTGGCAGGATGCAAACTTTTAGATTTTCCCAATAGCTTTCTGTAGTGGACAACGAGACTGATGAATCATGGACATGGTTCATGAATAAGCTTTCAGAAATAATCAAAGATGGCCCAGACTTGACATTTGTCTCAAATTGCAATCAATCAATATTCAAATCCGTGAGTCTTGTGTTCACTCAAGCACACCATGGAGCTTGTTTGGTCCACATAAGAAGGAATGTTAAAGGAAGGTAAGGAAAGAAGAGTGGCCTTCCAGCTTTAGTGTGGCAAGCAGGTAACACATTTCGGCTCAAATATTTTAATAATGTATGTGAAAGGATCAAGAAAAGGAGTATGGGCTGTTGGAAATATATAGAAGAAATGGGTCTTGCGAATTGGAGTAGGGTTCATTTTACATGGGAGAGATATAATTTGATGTCTAATAACATTGTTGAGTCTTTGAACAATGCTTTACTACCAGCTAGGGGAAGTCCAGTTGTGGCATTGCTTAAATTTATAAGGAAAATGCTTGCTAGGTGGTTTGAATCAAGGAGGAAAAAAATATCTAGATTAGTCGGGGACATACCTATTGCGGTTGAAAGGGAACTTATGAAGCGGTTCAAAGGTGCTTTGGGAATGTCTGTTCCGGCTGTTGGGAGGAGTTGGGATTTCTAAGTAGTTGCAAAGGATGGAGTACAGTCCCACGTCTCCTTGGAACAACAGACTTTCACTTGCTTGGAGTTTCAGAAAATCGAAATACCCTGTACGCATGCAATGGCTGCCGCTCATGATAGGGGTTTGGAATTCAGATCTTTGGTTGGAGAGATGCATAGGCTAGGAATGTGGTCACCAACGGTCCAAGAACCAATCCTCCTTGTACGCGATCCATCGGAGGTGGATGTCCCTGAGGAAATAAGGGTTCTCTGTTTAATGCCTCCGAAAATAAAAAGACCTCCTGGGAGACCCCCAAAGCTGCGAATACACTCAGTTGGGGAATATGAGGTCAGTTATATTTTTTCATCCATATATTTCTATATAATTCAAAGGTAACAATACTTTTTGTCTTATTTCGGGGATAAGAAGTCTAAAACGCCTCATAAGTGTGGAAGATATGGAGGTGTAGGTCACAATTGTGTTACGCGCAAGAATCCCCTTGGGTGACGCTATGGAATCTTAGAAAGATTTGGAAAGTTTTTCGGTTATCAATAGAGAAGTATTTTGGCCCGAGACCTTTTTGGTTTTGTTAATGGGTAGACATTTATATGAAATATGGTTGGAGACAATTTTCATAACAATGTCTATTTTTATGAATTGTACAAATTATTACCTAAACTTCTTTTGAAGTGGCAAGTACTACTGATGAATGTATATCTCTCTTTATGTATTACCCAAGTATGATTGGTGATGTATTTTTATTTATTTTGTTGTCATCCCTTCTCAAAAAGTAGTTTTTTCTTCAATTCAAGATATACTTGTACAGTTCTTAATTTTACTGTACGGATTTAAACAGAGTACATTCTACGTTTGATGTACATATGGATTAAAATAGCTTTACGACAGTACTGTACAGATAGCGCTATACAGTTATCTGTAGTTTATTGTACAGATGGAGCTGTAGAGATGTGTTCGTCAAGATTCTGTTGGAGAGGTTAATATTTAACATTAATTGGGTAATATTTGTAAAAATCTAACATGTCATAAATATGTTTGGTATGAGGATTAAATTATTCTCAATTGTAAGTTTCAAAACTACTACATTATTATGGCTTATATATACAAGAAAGTTGAATTTCTAAATAACATCTTAGAAGAAGAAAACTTCTCTTAGTTTATTCTCAGTTAAAAAAAAAATATGGGAACAAAAATGCCAGACATTGCTAATGATTTGTTGGCTAAAATCGTTAAGCTTGTGGCTGATGATCGTTGGTGGCGGCTGTAATTTGTTTTTCTTATTCCCTTCTATAACTATAGTTTTTTCTCTATTATCTTAGTATTTTGTATAATTATTATATTATGTTGTTTTGGCACTTTTGGAAGTATAATATTTGTTTTTTTGTAATATATATATATATTCTATGGGTTTCGAAACATTGTCTTGTTTGAATTTATTTATGATTGTGTGTATTTATGGGATAAATGTTGACCGCCTAATAGTGTTGACTGAGTTTCTATATATCTTACATTATTTATTAATGTAATAATTCGTTTATTTATTAATGCCGACCACTTGAATGAATTTCTATATATCTTACATTATTTAACTCGTTCTAACAATAAACGAATTTTCATATACTTTAAGTGCTGGTGACATTATCAGCTTTTGTCTATTTTATTAATAGAAATTCGGCTTCTTGTGATTTCTTGGGCAGAAATGAACAAGATGTGGGATATGTTTCGGTTATATTGTGAGGAGGTGAGAACTCAAAAGTACTGATATGATTGAAATTTCAGACTAGACCATCCACTTATATATCGTTGGACAGATAAATTAGTTGACATGTGTTAAAAAAGTATGTGTATTAGTACTGTTGAGTCTTGCTCCAACTGACAGTAATAATTAGTTTTCAAAATATATTAATAATTTCAATCTGAATAAATGTGATTTGCACTTTCGAACAGTTGTGTCTTTTAATTTATTGACAGTTACTTTTTAATATTTGTATCTTTTCATTGTAAATAGTTATGTCTGTTAAATTGTTGACGATTATTTTTTTACATTCATGTCTTCTTATCGTAAACAGTTGTGTCTGTTAAAATATTAAAGGTTACTTTTTACGTTCGTGTCTTTTTATTGACGGTTACTTTTTTAATTCATGTCTATTCATCGTAAACAGTTGTGTCTGTTAAAATATTGGTGGTTACTTTTTACATTCGTATATTTCATTGACGGTTATTTTTTTATGGTTACTTATTTACATTCGTGTCTTCTCATTGACGTTTATTTTCTTACGTTCGTGTCTTTTCAGCGTAAACTATTGTGTCTGTTAAAATATTGACGTTTACTTTTTTACATTCTTATCTTTTTATCGTAACTTTTGGTTAACATTGACGGTTACTCTTTATATTTGTCATTCTTCAGATTATTGTTTCATGATGAATCCAAAAAAAAAACCTTAAAATGACTAGAAATTCTTGACTCTCTAATCTAATCTGTTTCTAAATATACATCAATTTAATATCAAAGAAATTCTTCTAATTCTTGATCTAACCAAAGATTTTTGGAATGATTATAACAATGGTGAAGTTTTAATCAACTCTAAATATAAAATTCTAATGAAGATGCCAACAATTTTCTTCTCAGAATTGGGCGGATTATACAGTGAATTTTTTTATTTAACTATTGTATATGGTAATAGTGATACTTTCTGTCTTAAGGCAATATATATGGGTTGTATACAACGAAATATTGATGCTGCGTTAACACTATTACAAAGTCCGAATATGAGAAGACATCCTCAAGCAATATGGCTATATTTTTCATATGTGTTGGGCGCTTTAAATGTGGTAAACGTCAAATGAACCATTTTAAATGGTATAGTAATCCAGAAATCATCTCCGTTATTAGGAAAAAAGCAATGATTCCAATACGTCACATGAATATTCAAGGAAGAAGTTTTTTTAGTCAGTTAATTTATCAATATAAGTATAAATTCATGAAATCTTGTAAATGCTTATTTGTTTTTTTTTTTTTTTT